>LXOW01284411.1_pt1 | contig 19136 bp, 13 predicted proteins | sample 1368591 | NCBI WGS metagenome assembly LXOW01 (sample SAMN04884650, study PRJNA319009) | bovine gut metagenome | isolation source: Cow rumen | host: Bos taurus | place: Italy: Legnaro (PD) | collected 2014-07-09
AGCAGGGCCAGATCCCGGCGCGAAGCCTTGGCCACCGCCCGTCCCATGGAGCCCAGGTGTTCAATTTCACTGGCCGATAAGCCCGCCTTGAGGCGTCCGCCAAGAATGGCGATGGTAGCCGGAACAGCCCCGCAGGCGCGGATGGCCGCCTCCACCCGCAGCGCCGTTTCCACGTTCTGCGGATAAGGCATGCCATGGGAAATAATGGTACTTTCCAGCGCCACGACAGGTCTGCCGACAGCCAATGCAGCCGCTACTTCCGGCGCTACATCCAAGTGCGGATTCAGCGACGGCTGTCCGTGGTTGCTGGCTTGCAGCATGTCGTGACGGATTTTGTCCTGACTCATGCTCTCCAAAAAGGAGAGGCCATGGCTTTCTTCTTGCGTATCCATAATTGTTAACCTATTTGTGCTCCGTTAGTTACGGCTTCCTGCGGGGTGATGAAGCGCATTTTTCCATCGCCCTGCTTGGCCATGAGGATCATGCCCTTGGACTCGATGCCGCGGATGGCGCGCGGGGCCAGGTTGGCAAGGATGCAAATCTGTTTGCCCACCATGTCTTCCGGGCTGTAGTATTCTGCAATGCCGGAGACGATGGTACGCTGGTCAATGCCCGTGTCGATGGTGAGCTTGAGCAGCTTGTCCGTCTTGGGCACCCTTTCCGCCGCCAGCACAGTGGCCGTGCGGATGTCCATGGCGCCGAACTGGTCGAAGGTCACTTCCGCTTTCTGCGGCTCCACCTTCTTGGCGGCTTCCTCTGCGGCACGGGCGGCCTCTGCCGCTTCACGCTCGGCCTTGATGGCTTCCAGGCGGGCGATTTGTGCGTCGATTACGCTGTCTTCAATCTTCTGGAACAACAGCACGGCCTCACCCAGCTGGTGGCCGGCCGGCAGGAGTTCTGCGGCGCCCAGCATGGACCAGTCCAGTACGATGGCTGGCGCTGAAGCGCTTTCTGGAGTATTTGCCCGTACAGGGTCGCGAAGCGACACGGAAGAAAGCGCTTCAGTGCCAGCCGGCGTCGTGTGCAGGGCTTTACCTTCCCCGGGCTTGTAGAAGTTCTCCGTCGGGGTGCCTTCGCCGATGCGGTGGTCCGTACCGGCGTTGACGCCCACCCGCAGGATCCCGCGCAGTTTTTCCGCGCTGAACGGGGTGAACGGTTCAAAGGCGATGGCCAGGTCCGCGCACAACTGCAGGCAGGTGTACAGGATGCTGGCCGTGCGGTCCATGTCTTCCTTGGCCACCTTCCAGGGCTCCATGTCGGAAATGTATTTGTTGCCGATGCGGGCAATGTTCATGGCCTCCTTGAGGGCCTCGCGGAAGTGGAAGGTTTCCACGTATTTCTCCAGGGCCTCCCGGCAGGGCTTGACGGCAGCAAGCGTTTCGGCGTCAATGGGCTCCGGCTTCAGGTTGGCCGGCACGGCACCGCCGAAATACTTGTGCGTGAGCACCACGGCGCGGTTTACGAAATTGCCGAAGATGGCCACCAGCTCACTGTTGTTGCGGCTCTGGAAATCCTTCCAGGTGAAGTCGTTGTCTTTGGTTTCCGGCGCGTTGGCGGTGAGCACATAGCGCAGCACATCTTCCTGCCCGGGGAAATCCCGCTCGTATTCGTCCACCCACACGGCCCAGCCGCGGGACGTGGAGATTTTATCGCCCTCCAGGTTCAGGAATTCGTTGGAAGGCACATTGTCCGGCAGGATATAGTCCCCGTAGGCCTTGAGCATGGACGGGAACACAATGCAGTGGAACACGATATTGTCCTTGCCGATAAAATGCACCAGGCGCGTCTCGGGGTCCTTCCACCACTTCTCCCAGCTCTGGGGCAGAAGTTCCTGCGTGTTGGAAATATAGCCGATAGGGGCATCGAACCAGACATACAGCACCTTGCCTTCCGCACCCTCTACCGGAACGGGCACGCCCCAGTCCAGGTCACGCGATACGGCACGGGGCTGCAGACCGCCGTCCAGCCAGCTCTTGCACTGGCCGTACACGTTGGTCTTCCATTCCTTGTGCTGTTCCAGGATCCAATCCCGCAGCCAGGGCTCGTATTGGTCCAGCGGCAGGTACCAGTGCTTGGTCTTCACCTTTTTGGGCGTGGCGCCGGAAAGGGCACTCTTGGGGTCGATGAGTTCTTCCGGGCTCAGCGTGGAGCCGCACTTTTCGCACTGGTCCCCATAAGCATGCGGATTGCCGCACTTGGGGCAGGTGCCGGTGATGTAACGGTCCGCCAGGAAGGTTTTGGCTTCCTCGTCGTAGTACTGCTCCGTCTCCTTGGTGATGAACTTGTCGTCGTCGTACAGTTTGCGGAAGAATTCCGACGCGTTTTTCTCGTGCACCTTGGAGGTGGTACGGGAGTAAATATCATAGTTGATCCCCAGGCCCGTGAAAGCGTCTTTCATCACCTTATGGTACTGGTCCACAATATCTTGCGGAGTTACGCCCTGCTTGCGGGCCTTGATGGTGATGGGCACGCCGTGCTCGTCGCTGCCGCAGATGAACACCACGTCCTCGCCGCGCATGCGCAGGTAGCGGACATAGATGTCTCCGGGAATATAAGCACCGGCCAAGTGGCCGATATGGACGGGACCGTTGGCGTACGGAAGTGCGCAGGTCACGAGGGTTCTCTTGTAACTCATTTCTTTATTCTTCCAAGTTTGATATTGATGGTTTTCTTAATCTCGTTCAGTTTGCCCAGCTGGCCCAGCAGGGACAACATCTCCTCCTGCGACAGTCCGGGGGTGTTCAGCTCCTGCTTAATCTCCAGCTGGCGGGCGCTGATGCGTTTGTCGTGGTACACCAGGATGGCCTTGGGTACGTAATTCACCAGCCAGGAGTCGGTGGTGGTGAGGGCCTCGGAAAAGTTGTGGACGGTAATCTCGTATTTCTCCGTGGCAAGGTCTGCCGCTACGGCCGCCACTTCCCGGTTTTCTCCGTTGAGGATGTTTTTGACGATATCGTCCTGCTCCAGTCCTTGGTCGTACAGGGTGAAATAGGCCTGGTAGGTGGCTTCATAGGCGGGGTTGGCGAATTGGATGTTGTCCGTTCCCAGCGCAGCGTCGATGAATTCCGCCACCGTCTGGGCGCCTTCCTCGTCATAAAACTCCGAGTCCGATTCGAACTGCAGGGGCGTGCGACCATACTGCAGGATGAACAGGAGCAGTTCCCGCTCCGAAGGCTCCAGAATCTGTTCCCTCTTCTGGATCTGGCGGGAGAGATTGCCGGTCTGTGTTTCGTCATGCCCGACTTGATCGGGCATCTCTTGCCTTCCTTGTGTTCCCTCATGCCCGACTTGATCGGGCATCTCCCGCCTTCCGCGCACAGGCATTTCCTTGCGCAGCTTTTCCCGCGTTTTGCGGACGCGCTCCTGGATGATGTCTGATTCAATCTCGAAGCGACGGGCCACTGTTTCCACGTAAACCTGCCGTTTGATGGCGTCCGAAATTTCCGCTACCGTATCGGCAATCTCGTTAATCAGGTTGGCTTTCTTGAGCGGGTCGTCTCCGGCTTCCGAGAGCATGAGGTCCGTCTTGAAGACGATGCCGTCCTGCTCGTGCTCCTCGATGAACGCTTGAACCTCCTCCAGCGTATGCTTGCGGGAGAAGGAGTCCGGATCGTCCCCGTCCGGAAGGAACACCACGCGCGGGTTCATGCCTTCCCGGAGGATGAGGCTGATGGCGCGGATGGCGGCATGCAGACCGGCTTTATCGCCATCGTACATGATGGTGATGTTCTGGGTGAACTTGCCGATGAGCCGGATTTGTTCCTCCGTGAGCGACGTGCCGCAGGAGGCGACCACGTTGGTGATGCCCATCTGGTGCATCATCACCACGTCTACGTTGCCTTCCACCAGGATGCATCGGTCCGCCTTGGCGATCTGGCTCTTGGCGAAGTAGATGCCCAGCAGGTTGCGGCTCTTGATGTAGATTTCCGTTTCCGGCGAGTTGACGTATTTGGCCGGATTATCCGCTTTGAGGGTGCGACCGCTATAGGCGATGACACGTCCGCTCACGGAGTGGATGGGGAACATCACGCGCTCGCGGAACTTATCGACCAGCTGGCCATTGTCCTGCTCTACGGCCAGGCCGGCCGCTACCAGGTATTCGTCTTTGTAACCGGCGGCGCGGGCGGCGTCCACCAGGGCGGTTTTTCCCGACGGTGCCCAGCCCAGGCTCCACTGCTTGATGGTGGTGTCCTCAATGCCACGGTTGCGGTAATAGCGGTAACCCACGGCCTTGCCTTCCGGGCTTTGCAGCTGGTCGCAGAAGAATGTCCGGGCGAATTCGCTCACGGCCATGAGGCTCTCGCTGCGCTGGCGGGCGGCGATTTGCTCTGCGCTCTCTTCCTCTTCCTTTATCTCGATGTTGTATTTCCGGGCTAGATAACGCAGGGCTTCCGGGTAGGTCATGTGCTCGTAGTCCATCACAAAACCCACAGCGCTGCCGGCTTTGCCACAGCCAAAGCATTTGTAGATGCCCTTGGCTGGGGTAACGTGGAAGGAGGGTGTTTTCTCATTATGGAAGGGGCAGCAGGCCACATAACTGGAGCCGCGGCGCTTGAGCGTCACGAAGTCTCCCACCACCTCTTCTACGCGGGCGGTGTCCAGTATAAGGTCTACTGTCTCTTTCGGAATCATGGATTATTCCTTTTCAAAATCTACCTCTTTGGCATCCCTGAGGTCGGTAACGGTGATTTTGTCGTCTGCGGGGGCCTGGGTGGTGGGGCCGTCCTGCTGCGGACGGGGCGGAGCCTTGTAAGTCTTTTCCTGCCACAGGGCCTTGATCTGATACCAGGCGTCGCGGCCATACCATACCAGTGCCAGAACGCCTACAATGACGGCCAGGACACTCTTTTGGGTGATGATCCAGCAGGAAAGTCCCACAAAGATAACGTCTTTGAGGAGCCGGACCCAGCGGTTGTTATATCCTAAATTTGTCATAGCCTACAAATATACAAAAAACCTCCGGCTTTCACCGAAGGTTTTTTCATTCGTGTGTGGATTTTTTTAGAACGGAAGGTCTTCTGCTTCCGGTTCGGCGGGCATGTCGTCCAGGGTAGGGGCCGGGGCCTCATAGGCGGGGGCGACAGGGGCGCTTGCCACAGGGGCGGCTGCCGGGGCAGCTGCTCCCGCAGGGGCGATGCGCCAGATTTGCAGGTCGTTGTACCAGCGGCCGTTGTACTCGCGGGCCTTCAGGTTGAACGAAACCTTGATTTTGTCACCCACCTGATACTTGTCCAGCTCCGCCACTTTGTCCTGTCCCCATGCGGTGAAGCAGGCCTGAGCGGTGAAATTGCCGTCCGGGAATTCCAGGATGAATTCCTGCTTGGACCACTGGCCGCGGGCCGTTGTGCCGGACTGTACGCCCAACTTCTGACGAAGCGTTCCTTCCAGTTCCAGTGCCATGACTTACTTCTTCTTGGGAGTTTCGGCGGTCTTTTCTACGTACGGGTGAACCTCCAGAAGGTCAACGTCGAAGATAAGGGTGGAGTTGGTGCCGATGTCACGGGGACCACGCTCACCATAAGCGAGGTTGGCAGGGATCACGAGGGTGATCTTGCCACCTTCGCCAACGAGCTTCATACCTTCGGTCCAACCTTTGATAACGCGGTTGAGCGGGAAGGTGATGCCTTCGTTCTTGTCGAATTCCTTACCGTCGATGAGGGTACCACGATAGTTCACTTTCACAGTGTCGCGGTCGCTGGTGGCACGAACCTCGCTGCCGGAGTCGGCGATGAGGTAAACGATACCGGAAGCGGTGGAGTCGGCGCTGTTCTTGGCATAGAATTCCTTGCGGAACTTGTCACCTTTCTCCTTGTTCAGGGCGCCTTCGTAAGCGGTGCGCTTCTGGAGGTAGGAGTTGATGATCATGTTCATGTCGGCAGGGTTGATCTTGAACTGCTTTACGAACACGGAGTCCATGGGCTGGCCTTCCTTGGCGTTAAGAGCGTCTTTCATACCCTTTTCCACCTGGGCCATGTTGAGGTCGCCGAAGCCGTTCTGGGTGATGACCAGACCGAAGTTTACGCCCAGCAGATAGGAAGTGGTGTCCACCTGACCCTTGGTAGGGAGCAGGTCACGCACTTCTTTGGAACCCTCCACCTTGGGAGAGTTGCAAGCCATTACCAGCACGGAAGCGGTAGCAATGGCGGCAAAAAGTTTTGCGAATTTCATATTACTTTGTTTTTTAGCGTTTGTTTCTTTTCAAAAGCGCTTGACGCTTAGCCCGCAAATTTACGCATAAAAATTTTAAAAACATAATTTTGATTTTTTTTTGGCCGTTTCGGANNGCTGTGGTGGACCCCGCCGTTTTACAGGCAAAACTTAAAACCTTCTTCGGCTACGATGCTTTCAAGGGCGATCAAGAACAGATCATCCAGCATCTGGTAGGTGGGAACAATGCTTTTGTGCTCATGCCCACCGGTGGCGGCAAATCGCTCTGCTACCAGTTGCCGGCGCTGGTGATGGACGGCACAGCCATCGTGATATCGCCCCTTATCGCCCTCATGAAAAACCAGGTGGACGTTATCCGGGGCTTCGAGGCGGAGGACAGCGGCATCGCGCACTTCCTGAATTCGTCCCTCTCCAAAAACCAAATTGCGGAAGTACAGGAGGACCTCATGTCCGGGCGAACCAAACTGCTGTACGTTGCACCGGAGTCGCTCACCAAGGAGGAGAACATCGCCCTGCTGAAGGGAATCAAGATATCTTTCTATGCCGTCGATGAAGCGCACTGTATTTCCGAATGGGGACACGACTTCCGTCCGGAGTACCGGAAAATCCGCTCCATCATCGAGGAAATCCAGCCCGCCCCTGTTATTGCGCTTACGGCTACGGCCACGCCCAAGGTCCAGAGCGACATCCTCAAGAACCTTCGCATCCAGGATGCCGTCGTGTTCAAATCGTCCTTCAATCGGCCCAATCTTTACTATGAGGTGAGGGATAAGGTGGAACCGGAAAAGGACATCATCCGCTTTATCCGCCAGCATTCCGGCAAGTCCGGCATCATCTATTGCCTCAGCCGCAAAAAAGTGGAAGAGCTGGCCCAGATGCTGTCCATCAATGGCATCAAGGCCCTGCCGTACCATGCCGGCCTGGATGCCAAAACCCGCGCGGAGAACCAGGATAAGTTCCTGATGGAGGAAATCGATGTCATCGTGGCCACCATCGCCTTCGGCATGGGCATCGACAAACCGGACGTGCGTTTTGTCATTCATTACGATATCCCCAAGAGCATAGAGGGTTACTACCAGGAAACCGGCCGTGCCGGTCGCGATGGGCAGGAAGGCCTGTGCATTACGTACTACAGCTACAAGGACATCCAGAAGCTGGAAAAGTTCATGCAGGGCAAGCCGGTCGCGGAGCAGGAAATCGGCAAGCAACTCCTCAAGGAAACGGTGGCGTATGCAGAGTCCAGCCAATGCCGCCGCAAACTGCTGCTCAATTATTTTGGCGAAGATTATCTGGTCGATAACTGTTGCGCATGCGACAACTGCCTGCATCCCAAGGCCCGTTTCGACGGCCGGGAGGAAATGGCGCTGGTGATCGAACTCATCGAAACCTTGCCGGAACACTTCAAGCTGGAGCACCTCTCGGGCATCCTCGCCGGCGTTCCCAACGCCATGATCAAGTCCTATCATCACGATAAACTCGCTTTGTATGGCGCCGGCAAAGACCACGACGTCCGCTTCTGGGCGGCGGTCATCCACCAGGGACTTATCCTCCATTTCTTGGACAAGGACATAGAGAATTATGGCCTCATTTCCGTTACGGAGGAAGGCCGGAAGTTCTTCAAGCAGCCTTACGAAGTCCTGCTGGTGGAGGATCGCACCTTCTCGGAAGGGGAGGACGATGAAGATGATGACATCTCCGGCGCAGCGCACGGCGGTGGCGGGGGAGACCCTGTCCTGCTGGCCATGCTCAAGGACCTTCGCAAGGACTTGGCGCGCAAAATGGGCCTGCAGCCCTGGATTATCTTCTCAGACCCTTCTCTGGAGGACATGACCATCGTGTATCCGCTCACGGAAAAGGAACTCTCGGAGAAGTGCCAGGGCGTAGGGGAGGGCAAGGCCCGGAAATTCGGCAAGCCCTTCGTGGAACTCATTGCCCGCTATGTGGAGGAGAACGAGATAGAGCGCCCGGACGATTTCGTCGTAAAGTCCGTCACGTCCAAATCCGGCAACAAGGTGTTCATCATCCAGTCCATCGACCGCAAACTGGACCTGAAGGATATCGCGTCCTCCAAAGGCCTGGACATGAATGACTTACTCTCAGAAATTGAGGCCATCGTGTCCACCGGCACCAAGGTGAACATCAACTATTACATCGAGGAGGAGTTGGACCCCGAGGTGGTGGAAGAAATCTACGACTGGTTCAAGGAGGAAGCCGAGTCAGACTCCCTGGCCGATGCCATCAAGGCCCTCGGCGGCGATTATTCGGAAGAAGAGATTCGCCTGGTAAGAATTAAATTCTTATGCGAAGTCGCTAACTAGTCTTATGCGAAGTCGCTAACTGGCTTTTTTCGCTTGTCATACCGAGGCCGTAGGCCGAGTGTATCTCCTTACAGATAAGTTAAAGAAGACAGATGGTCCGGGGCGAAGAGCTTTCGGGCCATGTCTTGTATCTGTGCGGGGGTAATGGCTTCCAGCAGGTTACGGGTTTCCTGGGACGATAATACCTTTCCCCAGGAGAGCATGCTTTTTCCCATGGACAGGCACTGTGCCTCCCCGGACTCCGAGCTGATGGCCAGCTGGCCCAGCAACTGTTTCCGATAGGCCTTGAGCTGCGTGTCCGTGAAGGGAACCTCGCACAGCCGCGTCAGGATTTTCCGGATGGCTTCCATACAATCGTCCAGATTGGGTTTATCGCAGCCAAAAGTGATGGCCAGCACGCCCGAATCGGCATACTGCGTATAGGAACATTCGATGCCATAGACCCAGCCCCGTTTCTCCCGTAATTCTTTGTTGAGCAGGGAGTTGGAGGCGGGCCCGCCCAGGATGGCGGCCAGCATGGCGCACACCAGCCGGTCCGGCGTCTGGTACAGGGACGGCGCCGGGCAGCCGATCACCGCATTCACCTCATGGTGCCGTTTGTCAATGACCTTGTGAAAAGACATAATCAATCAATTTCAGAACCTGTTTTTCGAGCTTGGCCTCTTCTATATCGGCAACGACCGTAAAAACCATTTTCTCGGGGACGAACTGTTCCCGGACAAAGTCGCGGAGCATCTGGGGCGTAATCTTTTTGACCGAAGCCTGCGTACCCAGGATGGGGGTCGATAGGGGATGGCCGGCAAAAAGGAGTTCCTCGAAGCGGTCGTATACATCCTCCGCGGGGTTGTCTTTGTAAGAGATGATCTCGTCCAGCACCACACCGCGTTCCGTCTCGATTTCCTTGTCCGGGAACGTGGCCTCCGTGGCTAGTTCGAACAGCAGGCGGGCGGCCTTGCCCAGGTCCTCCTTGAGCACGGTGGCATGCAGGACGATTTCCTCCTTGGTAGTATAGGCATTTAATTCACCACCCAGCCGGTCCAGATAACCGCTGATGACCGCTGCGCTTTTGCGCCGGGTGCCGCGGAACAGGGTATGCTCCACGAAATGGGCGATGCCGGCAGGGTACTTGCCTTCGTTGCGGGTGCCGCTGCCGATGGTGAGGGCGCAATAGGCCACCGACCGTCCGCTCTGTCGCACCGCATAGCGGACGCCTTCTTTACTGACGCCGCTTCTCATCGGGAAATAGCCAGGCGTTTGAGATCCGCTGCCAGGAAACCGACGCCGGTCTTTTCCGTGATTTTGTGCTTGTGGAAGTAGAACAGGCGATGCGATTCCGCGTCGAAGAGCATCTTGTAGCAGTAGGAAGCCTTGTTCTCGGGCAGGAAGGGGGCAACCGTATAGCTGACGAGGGTATGATATCGACCTTTAAGGAATACCTCATCCGCCTCTTCGTCCGAGCAAAGGTGGATATCCTCGTCCAGATAGCGCTGGCGGTCTTTTTCCGTCACTTTCTCCGACAGGTCATCCTCGGCCAGGTAAATCTGTTTCATCTTGCCATCCTTGAGGTAATAGCGGTTGAACCAGTGGTCCATGCTATAGGCGGTTTTTTCGCTCTGCATGGCATCCTGGGTGAACTCCTGGATGGCCTGGATGATGGGCCCCAGATACACCAGTTCCCGTCCGCTGCCTCCTGCGGCGGCCATCAGCGGTATGGAAATGATTTCGTGCATTTCCTGGATGCCTTCCGTGGCGGTTTCGCCTCCCTTAACCAGGGTGAGGAACAGGACGCCGGGGTCTTCTTCTCCCTTGAAGCGGCTCTCGGCCGGAATGAGGAAATAATACAGGTCCTGGGTCTTGCGTTCTTCAAACTCCGCCTGGGTGCAGAACTCGTACGGGGAGAGGGTCCAGTAATTGACAATCTCCTGGCGCAGACCGCTGTCCAGCACCTCGTTGCCGCTCAGAACCACTTGGGTTATTTTGTCTGAAAAATCGTTCAGAATATACTTGCGAGTGCTCACTTTCCCCTGGCCGAAAACGCTCAGGCAAAGCAGCATCGCGCATAAAAAGGTAACTACTTTCTTGCTCATCATTTCATCTTCTAAAAACCGTGCAAAGTTACAAAGAGATTTTATGAAAAACATACCTTCTAATTGTAAAAATATACTTAACTTTGCATAATATGGGAAAACGTTCTACAGTTGTGGCCGTTGTGGCCTTGGCACTCTTGCTGTCCGGTATTGTTTTGGCCGTGGTGCGCCTGTATCGCACCGCCCCTGGTGAGGTATCTACCACTGCGCCTGCACCGGCCGGCTGGTCCGTGCTCAAAGCCATTCCTTCGGATGCCAACGCCGTCATGGTTTTCGATGGTTCTTCCAAGGCCGCCCGGCTCATGGCGGACTCCACTGGCTTCGTCCAGGGCTTCCTGGCGCCTGGCAACAAGGATTTCATGAACTTCCTGTCGTCCCTGGGCCGCAAGCGTGTGGCGGTTTCCTTGCATAACAGCGGTTCGCTGGTTCCGCTGGTTGCGGCAGAGGCCGTCCCGGCCGACTCCATCGTCCTGGTGCTGGCTGCAAAAGCCGGGCTAAAAACACTGGAAAAGGACGGTTTCCTGCTGGCCTCCCGCTCGGAGACCTTCATCAATGCCGCAGTACGTCATATGGATGAAGAAACGTCCATTCTGGGTGTACGCCATCTGCAGGACCTGGTGCGCGGCGTCTCGGGCCCGGCGGTCATCTTCCTTTCCCATGCGCAAGCCGGCAAACTGGTGCAAACCTATGGCGGAACGGCCTATCGACCCTATACTACTTTTGTAAAGGACCTTACGGCCTGGAGCGCCTGGAGTTTCCAGGAGGCCGATAAAGACCATATCATGCTCAGGGGGGCCGCCCTTCCCGGAGAGGCTCCCGGCAGTTATTTCCGGGCCTTTCAAAATACGCCGGTGGCCCGTCCGGAATTCCCGGATGTGCTTCCGTATTACACCCGTACCGTCATTTCCATTCCGGTAACCGATGCCGATGCCCTGCTTGCGGCCCGTCGCAGTTTTGAAGACGGTTGCGGCCGCCTGGCCAAATACAACAAGGCCATCAAGTCCAAGGAGGGTCGTCCGCTAACGCCCGAAGCCTGGTTCCAGGCTTTGCAGCCCAAGGAAGTGGTCAGCGCTTCCTTCACGGGGGAAGACGGCGTTCAGCGGGAGGTCTTGCTGGTCCATTCGGCCAAAGACCAAAAGCTGGGCAAAGAGCGCTCTAACCAGTATCGTGGTTGCCTGGCCCTGCTGCTCGGAGAAGAGTTCGATGTGGTGGATACCACCTGCGCCTCCATCAATTCCCGCTGGACAGTGTATTCGGACCTGCCCACCGTACGCATGTTCGCAGATAAGTCTTTCCTGGATTATAGCCTTAAAAACCGCTTGTCGGATGCGTCGGTAGATATTCCGGATGGTTTTGTATGTTATGCTTCCTTCTCGGATGCGCCGGAAATTGCTGCCCAACTGTTCTCCGCCAACCTGGCCACGCCGCTGCAGAACTTTGTCCGTGGCGCCGGTTTCGCCCCGGCAACGGCCTCTCTGGATTTGTCCGGAGAACGTCCTGCTTTCCGCCTGCGCGTAGATACCCGCGCCCTCAAGGGCACCAAAGTGCAAGTGTTGGAGCGGGATACGGTTGTAGTGGTTCCCACGGGCTTGTTCCCTGTGGTCAACTATACCACCGGAAAAACCAATTACTTATATCAGAATACGCACGGCTCCATCTGCCTGAACGACGAAAATGGCAAGGGCGTCTGGGGCATTCCGTTCAAGGAAACCCTCTGCGGACGTGTGCAATGCATCGACTATTACAACAATAAAAAGATACAGTTCCTGTTCTGTGGTGGCTCCAAACTGTGGCTGCTGGACCGGCTGGGCCATTGGGTAAACGGCTTCCCGGTGAATCTGCCTAAGCCGGTGCTGCTGGGACCGGATGCCTATGACTTCACCGGCGCCGGCGGTTACACCGTCATGGTACTCCATACGGACAACTCGCTGGAGCGCTACAACCTGCATGGCCAAAAGCCGGAAGGCTGGCTGGGCATTAAGGCACCGGAAACCGTCAAGAACCTGCCGGAGCTGCTGGAGGTAAAGGGCAAGCGCTTCTGGGCAGTGCGTACATCGGTCCGCACGCTCATTTATCCCTTCGAGGGAGGGGAGATGCTCACCAAGGAAGACGGTGGCAAAATGATCAAGCCGGATGCCGTGCTCACTCCCACCTCCAAGGGCGTATCGGCCGAATGCTACGACGGCCGCACGCGGGACTTTAAACTGAACTAAACCTACCTGAACAATATGGAATTCAAATCCGTTAACAAAACACTGCAAGAGAGTTTCGTCCGCAACTGGGACAGGCCTGCGCTCACCAATTACCAGGGCATGACCCTGGCATTCAGGGATGTAGCCCGGCGCATCGCCAAACTGCATATCGCCTTTGAGCAGTGCGGCCTTAAGAAAGGAGACAAGGTGGCCATCTGCTCCCGTAACCAGGCCAACTGGGGCGTGAGTTTTATGGCGGCCCTTACCTATGGCGCCGTGGCCGTCCCCATTCTGCACGAATTCAAACCCGGAAATATACACTACCTCGTGAATCATTCAGAGGCTCGCGTCCTGTTCGTGGACGAGGTTATCTGGGAAGGGCTGGTCATCGACGAAATGCCGGACCTGGCCGTCGTGGTCCAAATCAATAACTTCAAATTCTTGTATGCCGCATCAGCCGATCTGGCCTATGTGCGTGAACACCTGAACGAGGAATTCGGCCACCGCTATCCCAATAACTTCGAGCCGGAAGATCTCAATTATTATGAGGATAGCCCGGAGGAATTGGCCATCATCAACTACACTTCCGGCACCTCCGGCTTCTCTAAAGGGGTGATGATTCCTTATCGGGCCATCTGTTCCAACATCCAGTTTGCCCGGGAGGAAGCCTGCCCCATGCTTAAGGCAGGCATGAACGTTGTGGCCATGCTGCCCTCGGCCCACATGTACGGCATGATGTTCGAATTCCTCTTCGAGATTTCCATCGGCATGCATGTCCATTTCCTCAGCCGTGTCCCTTCGCCCAAAATCATTATGCAGGCCTTCAGCGACATCCACCCGGATATTATCATCGCCGTGCCGCTTGTAATGGAAAAGGTGTATAAGAACAAGCTTAAACCCCTTGTCGATAAAACCAAGTACTATCGCCGTATTCCTATTTTGGGGGCAGAAATCAAGAAAAAGTTCTGCACGGAACTCACCCATGCCTTTGGAGACAAGTTCGAGGAAGTCATCCTGGGCGGCGCCGCCTTCAACCCGGAAGTGGAGAAGTTCCTGCATTCCATCGGCTTCCATTACACGGTGGGCTATGGCATGACGGAATGCGCTCCCATCATCTGCTATGCCCATTGGGACAAGGTAAAGGTGGGAAGTGCCGGTCGGGCGGTGCAGAGTATGCAAATCCGAATCAGTTCCCCGGATCCGCGGAATATCCCCGGCGAAGTGCAAGTAAAGGGCCCCAATGTGTGTCTGGGCTATTACAAGAACCCGGACGCCACCCGCGACTCCTTCACGGAGGACGGATGGTTCCGCACGGGCGACATGGGCGTTTTGGACGAGGACGGTTATCTGTTCCTGCGTGGCCGCTCCAAGTGCATGGTCCTGGGTCCTTCCGGCCAGAACATCTATCCGGAGGAACTGGAGGCAACCATCAATAACTTCACTTATGTGGTCGATTCCCTGGTCGTCGAAGATGACGGTGGCCTCACTGCCCTGATTTATCCGGACTGGCACCAGGGTGAGTTGGACGGCATGACGCGTAGCGAGTTCAAGAAGCGCATCACGGACATGCTCCCGGCCATCAACCAGGAACTGCCCAACTACGCGCAAATCAAGAAAATCGAGCTCATGCCCGAGGACTTTGAGCGCACCCCCAAGAAGAGTATCAAACGCTATCTGTATCAGCGCTAATGAAATTCGATCATTCCTATCTGGCCATGGCCGAAGTCTGGGCCCAGAACTCCTACTGCAAACGCAGGAAGGTGGGTGCCCTGTTGGTGAAAGACCGCACCATCATCTCGGACGGCTACAATGGCACGCCTTCCGGCTTTGAGAACATCTGCGAGGACGAAAACGGCGTTACCAAGCCCTACGTTTTGCACGCTGAGGCCAACGCCATCACCAAGGTAGCCAAGAGCGGCAACAGCAGCGAAGGCGCCACCTTGTACGTGACGGCATCGCCCTGTTCCGAATGTGCCAAACTCATCATCCAGGCCGGCATTACCCGGGTGGTCTATCGCGATGCATACCGTCTTACGGACGGCATCGACCTCCTTAAACGGGCCGGCATCCAAGTAGAACAGGCAGAATGAAGAAAGAGACCCTCATTCAACTGGTACAAGTGATTCTGGGCATCGTCATCGGTGCCCTTATCGCGCTGTGGATTGTCCGGTACCGGGAAGCAAAGCATCTGCTGCGCACCAAATACGCGGATTGGCGCAAGCTGAACCTGGTGCTGGATATGGTAGAAAAGAACTATGTCGATACGCTCAACCGGGAGGGAATGACGGATGCCGCCATCGCGGCAGCCCTGTCCAAGCTGGATCCGCATTCTGTGTACCTGCCGCCCCAGCAGCTCAGCGACTCGGAAGAGGAACTGGCCGGTAATTTCGACGGTATCGGCATTCAGTTCAATGTNNTGCAGATAGGGGACCGGCTGCTGAAGGTGGACGATAAAGTGATTGCCGGCGTCAAGTTCCCGCAGGATAGCATGGTGCGTCGGATGAAAGGTCCTGCCGGTACCAAGGTGACCGTTACCGTAAAGCGTGGCGCGGAGGAGATTCCCTTCGAGATTACGCGCGGAAAAATCCCGGTGCACAGTGTCGATGCCGCCTTCATGATCCGGGACTCCGTGGGCTATCTGCGACTGGCCAAGTTCTCCCGTACCACCTATAAGGAATGCCACGATGCCACCCTCAGTCTCATGGAGCAGGGGATGACACATCTGATTTTTGACGTACGCGACAATACCGGCGGTTATATGGACCAGGCGTTGCTGCTGGCCAACGACTTCCTTTCGCCCGGGGATACCATCGTGTATATCGAAGGCCTCCATCGCGCGCGTGAAGTATATAAGGCCGACGGCCGGGGCATGTTCCAGAGCATGGGACTGACCATCCTTATCAGCGAGAATTCGGCATCGGCCAGCGAAATCTTTGCCGGCGCCATCCAGGACAACGACCGTGGAACGGTGGTGGGGCGCCGCTCCTTTGGCAAGGGGCTGGTGCAGGAGCCTTTCTTCTTCAATGACAATTCAGGCGTGCGGCTCACCGTGGCACGATATTATACCCCCAGCGGCCGTTGCATCCAAAAGCCCTATACCAGCGAGAGAGACTATGCGTATGATATTTACAACCGCTATGCGGATGGGGAAGTGTTCAGCGCAGACAGCGTAAAACTGGACACCACCGATGTCCACCACACCCGCAAAGGACGCAAGGTCTATGGCGGTGGCGGCATTATGCCGGATATCTTTGTCCCCATGGATACCACGCGGGTTACGGCGTTTTATCTGGCCTGCAACCGGAAGGCTACGCAGATGCGTTTTGCATCCTCTGTTTTTGACAAGCATGCGTCCGAGCTCTTGCAGATTGATACTTATCCTGCTATGGATCGCTTCCTTTCCAGGTTGAACCTCAAGGTGGAATTCCCGGCCTATGCCAAGCGCCAGGATGGGATCGGATGTACGGAGGCGGAGTGGGACCAGAGTGCTCCTTACCTAGTCCCGCAATTGCAGGCGCTCATCGCCCGCTATTCCAAACTGGGTGAAAATGCTTTCTACAAATATTATCTGCCGGTAGATAATACTGTGGAAAAGGCATTGGAAGCCCTGTAACTGATACGAGCTTTAACACTTTATTTTTAATCCCCATTAGTATGAAAAAATCTTTATGGCTTTTTGCGGCAACGGTGCTGGTAGCGCTGTTGACTGTTGGCTGCGCCAAGGAACAGGACCTGTCTTCCCTTAAGGAGAAGGTGGAGGACCTGAGTTCCCGCGTTGCCAAGCTGGAAGATGCCGTGAACAAACTTAACAATGAGACTGTTCCCGGCCTGCAGACCCTCATTACTGCCCTGCAGGGCAAGGTGTACGTGAATTCCGTCACCACCACGGCAGACGGATATGTCATTACCTTCTCCGACGGTAAAACGGCAACGCTTTCCAACGGTAAGGATGCCGTTGCTCCCGTCGTTGGCATTGCAGAAGTGGAAGGTGCCTATGTCTGGACCATCAATGGAGAGGTCGCCAAGGATGCAGCCGGCGTCCCGTACCCGGTTGTGGGAATCAGCCCCGCCTTCAAGATTGAAGACGGCCTGTGGTATGTCTCCTACGATGGCAGCAATTGGGTGGCTGTACCGGTGAGCGGCGAGTATGTTCCCGCTTTCGCCCTGGAAGAGACCTTCGACACCGTTACCATCAAACTTGCCGACGGCTCTACCATCGTCCTGGCCAAGGAAAACCCCTTCTATCTGCAGTTCGCTCTGCCCGAAGAAGGCCTGGAAATCCTGATGGGCGACACCGCCTACATCGAGTACACGATTGTGGGCGCGCAGCCCGGAGATAACATCGAAGTGGGGCTTCTTTCGGTAACGCCCGGCTTCGAGGCCCGTCTCATTGAGGAAGACTATAACGAAGGCGTCATCGCCATTGAAAACGTGAGCGCCAACGGCAACGAAACCTATAAGATTCTGGTATTTGCCTCCAATGGCAAGGGCAAGACCGACATCCGCGGTCTGGTGTTCTCCTCTACCACCCTTCTTGCCGCCCTGGACGGTAGCGTGGTGCCGGTAGAAGGCGGAACCATCGGCGCATTCATCGCTTCCAATGTGGCCTACAAGATTGAGATTGAAGAAGAAGCCCAGGAGTGGGTGAGCGTGGATCCTGCCACCAAGGCCCTGTTCGAGGACTATGTGTCGTTTATCGTAAAGCCCAATGAAGCCAACGCGTATCGTTCGGCCCTCATTTCCATCAAGGACGAGGCTACGGACGAAGAAATCAAGAGCCTGCTCATTGTTCAGGCTCCGGTCTCCACGGGCACGACAGACCTTCAGTCGGCCTACTATACGCCGCAGGGCACAGAGGTGACCGTATACGGCATCACCGTTGTGGCTGCTTCCGGTCAAACTGCCATTATCACGGACGGTACGTTCAAGATGAATATGGTTGGAGCTGCCGTGGAGCCCGGCAAGGTGTACGACATCACCGGTATCATCGGCGAGACCGGTTATGGGCTCAATAAACTGCTTGCAGAAAGCGTTATTGCGAACACGGCTGTTGCTCCCGCTGTGGTGAATCCCAAGGAGAACTACTCCTGGTACAGCTGGGGCGACTACAACTATTTCACCTCCAACTTCGGCGTGGTGAAGGCTGTGGAGGGTGCCTATGTCATTGATGGTATCGCTGATTTCCCGCGCACGTTCGTTCCCGTGGAACCGGCAGAGAGCCTCAAGCTGGAAAGCCTGGAAGGCAAGTTCGTGACCTTCTCCGGCTGGGCCATCAACAACATTCCGCAGGAAGATAACAGCACCGTGGTCAACATCCTGGTGGAAAGCGTGGCCGAATTCACCCTGTCGGAAGCCACGGACTGGGAACTGTACTACGGTGGTAGCAACTCGCCCTATGCCGCAGAAGGTTATCCCGAGATTGTGGGTATGAAGACGGCCGACCCCGGCTACTATACCTTCAACATTTTCTCTGCAGATGAAATGGATGCGGAGTTCGGCAGCAAGGAGGCCCTGTATGCCTGGGCGGGTGATTATCAGGCCAACTATGCCCAGTACACCATCTCCCAGTACATGCTTATCTATGGCAGCTCGTTTGATTCGGTCTATGCCAATGTGGCCTATACCGGCAATTACGAGACCTATTCTGCCGAACTGAACTACGGCCGCTATTATATCATTGCGGTAGGCCTGGATGAATATGCCAACTTCACCGGCAAGGCTTATATGAAGGAGTTCGTTAAGGAGGATCCGCACAAGAAAGCGGCCTATGCAGACTTCCTGGGTGAATGGACCTTCACCAGCGAAAGCGGGATTTCCGAAGTCTGGAACTTTGTAGAGAAAGAGGCCGGCGTAAGCTATAGCGTAGAGAATATCAGCGGAATCGACCCGTACGGGGACCAGCTGGCCGTGGCGGAATACAACGCAGAGGCCGGTAATGTGACCTTCTCCAACCAGAAGCTCTCCCAGTGGACGGATGAAGGCGCTACCTATCAGGATTACTTTGTGGCGGTGTACTCAAGCTTCTTTGGTGGAGGCTTCTATGACAATAGCGAGTACATGGAGACACCGCTCATTGCCACGCTGGCCTTCTACGAAGACGGCACGGCAGATCTCCGTCCTGCGTCCGACGAGTATGGCCCGCTCGAGGGATTTGCCTATGTTTACTATAACGAAGACTTGGAGGAGTACAACTATGATGCGGCTGTCTGGTTCTCCGGCAGCACCATCCAGAAGGGGGCCGTTGTAGAGGAAGACTATAACGCTGCCTATGCCGATTACCTTGGCCAGTGGCAGATTGGCGCAAAGGTGTACACCGTTTCCGAAAAAGAGAACGGGAAGACCTATGCCATTACAGGTCTTGCCGGTCAGGA
>LXOW01226369.1_pt2 | contig 19111 bp, 16 predicted proteins | sample 1368591 | NCBI WGS metagenome assembly LXOW01 (sample SAMN04884650, study PRJNA319009) | bovine gut metagenome | isolation source: Cow rumen | host: Bos taurus | place: Italy: Legnaro (PD) | collected 2014-07-09
GGCATGGTGAACACGACCTTGTCGTTGGTCAGGGCGATGTCGCCCTCGATCTGCTGCGTGATCCACTTGCCGGTGATGTTCTTCTCGATTTCAGCCTTGGACGGGAAATTCAGCTTGGTCATGGCGAAAGAAGCGACGTAGCGGTTGCCCACCTCGTCCTCGCGCAGGGCCGTCCAGATCATGGTATCGTTCTCGATGGAGCGGATCTCCCACCACTCGCGGCACTCCTCCGCGCCCACGTTCTGCCAGCGGGTGCACAGCAGACGACCGTCCACGAAGTATTCGGCAAATTCGTCGGCGACCTTCTCCCACGAGCCCGTGTCACCGACCTTGCGGTAGAAGTTGAACGTGCCGTCCTCGAGATATTCCCAGCGGTGGTACTCGCCGTCGTCATAGGCGGACTTGCCCTCGGTCATGCGGCCTTCCCAGACACCCACGATAGCCTTGCCGAAGCGCTCCGTCACTTTCTCATACAGGACATTGGAGGTGCCGGAGCCCACCACCTTGCCATTCTCCGTCAGGGTCAGCGTCACGATGGCCTGCATTTCCTGCGCGTTGATGGAGGTGATGAACAACTCGGCCGTAAAGACCGATTTTTCATCGGGGTGGTTGATCAGCGTGACGAGATTGTCCTGGATCTCCACATCCACCTCTTCGAGTTGGCTCCACACGGTCTCCATGCCGGGCATGCCGTACACGGAGGCGCTGATGGCTCCCCGGTCGAGCGTGAGGATCGTGGTCACGCTCTTTTCATCGGTCAGGCTGGCCACGCCGTCGACCTCGACATTCATCCACTTGCCGCGGATGNNGGCTGCCGTCTGCATTCTCGCGCAGGCCGATCCAGACCATGGATTTGTCGCTGGCCGTGGCGATCTCCCACCATTCGCGGTATTCCGTGCCGTTTTCCACCCAGCGGGTGCAGAGCAGGTTGCCGGCCACGAAATATTCGTTCAGCGTGTCGTCGCCGGGCTCCCAGATGCCCTTCTCGTTCTGGACGAAGTACACGAAGGTGCCGTCGTCCTGGAACTCCCAGCGGTGCACCTGACCGTCGTCGTGCGCGGACTGCTCGCTCGTCATCTTGCCTTCCCAGAGGCCCACGATCTTCGTGCTGTAGTCCACGTCCAGTTTCTCGCAGCGGACAATATCCTCATCGGACTTGACCAGGCCGCCGTCTTTCCGGATGGTTACGGTGCGCTTGGCGACCATAGCCGAATTCGTGAGAACTTCGACATGGAGTCCAACGATAACAGTCGTACCGGGCTCGGGACTGTTGGTCAGAGTCACATCGTTGCCGATAATCTCTACGACGGCCTTTTGGCGATCATTCCAAGGAGTTCCCTTTCTCTTATTATCTTGAAACGAAAGGCTCACATAGGCCTCGGTGGCAGAGACGAAATCGAGAACGACTTTCTCGTTGGTCGGCAGGGGTTTCCCGTCGCTCTCGGCGGTAATCCATTTCCCGATGATCTTCTGGGCTACACCCCGATCGGGTTCCACTGCTTTTTCGCATCCCACGAAAAGGATGCTCATCATCGCCAGGGCGATGGCTAGGAATGTTTTTTTCATACTATTTGTTAGTTGATTCGTTTAAACTTGTATGTGGAATTGAAATATGAGCTGGTCTCGCTCTTGCGGACAGCCGTCCAGGTCATATCATCCTCTTCGAGCAGGGCAATGGTCCACCACTCGCGATATTCCTTCCCGCCTTCTTCCCAACGCATGCACAGTTTGTCGCCATCCACGAAGTATTCGTTGAGCGTGTTGCTGCTGGGAACCCAGGCGTTGCCATTCTGGACGTAGTACACATAGGTTCCGTCGGCTTTGAACTCCCAACGGTGCGGCTTTCCGTCTCCATACGTATCCTGGTTACTCTTGGGTTCTCCTTCCCAGACACCCAGGATACTCTGCTCGAAGGAATTCTCAACCCGTTTATACTGCATGTTGATTTCAGGGTGCGTCTTGACTGCCTGGCCGTCCACGCAATCCGTCATCTGGACGACGCAGTTTAAGTGAACGTCGCCGATGCCGGTGACGGTCATCTTGGTCACGACCGATTTGTGTTCATCGATCCGGTTGGTGACCGTAATGACATTTCCGCTGATGGCCACATCCATTTCCTTCTTATTGTCCCACACGGGATCTGTGCCCGTCCTGGCATTCAGCGATGCGCTGACGGTGGCTTTGGAGAGGGACTGGAAGGTGATGACGGAGGTCTCATCGGTGGGCAAGGTCTTGGTGTTCATTCGATCGGAGCACCACTTGCCCAGGAGCTGCTGTTCCAGCTGCTCCTGGGTGGGGAATACAACTTCATTCCAGGAGGTGCTATGTATTTTGACACGACCATCATCCGTTCTGCGTTCGGACGACAAATACATCTTGTTGTTGGCAATCCTGTTAATGACCCACCATTCATAGGTCACCGGTTTGCCCGCCTCCTGCCAGCGCAGAGCCAGGCTGGAATTCTTAAGCTGATACTGATCCCCCGTACGGCCCTCGACCGGTTTCCACAGACCGGTTGCCTCCTTCTTATAGAATTCATACGTGCCGTCGGACTTGAACGCGATTCGCGTATTGGAATAATCGTGCTCTACCCATTCTTTGCCGAACTGTGAGTCGCATTCCCACAGACGGATGATATCCTGGCTGTAATCTGCCTCTTGGGTGTCCTTCATCCAACGGGAGATTCCTGCAGCGGGGTAAGGGGTGGTTTCTCCGGCCTCCAGGGGGTAGAACAGGATCTGGATATTGTCCAGGTCTACGACTTTCATCCGGATGGAGTAATTGCCGTCGTGCTCTTTGAATGTGACGATGTCTCCTTCGATGGTGACGTCAAGTTCTGTCTGCTGGCCGTTCCACTTGGACTCCAGGCTGGAATTCGGGTTCAGCGGGAGATTGGAATAAGCCTTGGTGGCGGAAACAACCGAAATCGTCTTGGCGTTGTTGGTAGGCACCGGTTGGGCATCTACCTCGTATTCTGTCCATTCCCCGATGATCTTCTGGTCAAGATTCTCTACAGGATTAGCCTTGACCGTCAGCTTGATCTCTATGTTTACAATAACGCAGGGAACGGCATCCCCTTCCTCCCTTTTGTTCTCAATGAAAATACCATAACAGATCAGGCTGTGGGTGGAATATGTTTTTCCGGGAACGGGAATGTCGGCAAAGTTGATAACTGCATCGTTCAATTTGTCTGCGCCGCTCGGGAAAGTCATGGTCATATGACCATCCTCCTCCTGAGATTCTTCGACATTATTGGGGAAAGGACGGAAGCATGCCGCCAAATCCTCCTGGTTGAGGCCATATGCCTTAAGCGCTTCGGATAAATCCACATGCCAGTCTTTTACCAGCTCTTCGGCGGAGACTTCGTAGTTGAGCGTGACATGCCTCTTGTTGTACCAGGCCATCTGAAGATGCAACTTGGACTCGCCGCCCCAGCGGTCTTTCAAAGAAAGCGTGCCCGAAACAATCTGACGCTTAAGTTCGGTCGTGTCGCGGAAGGCCCGCCAGGTTTCGCTTCCGGTGGTGTCGGGGGTGAATTGCAGGTGGTGTTTTTTCTCTATAAACTCCAGACTGACGGGTGCCGTGCATCCTTCGTCCAGCGCGAAAGAGGCGCCGACCAGGTTGTCGCTGGAGTAGAAGCGGCTTTCGCTCTCGGCCGAAGAGGTGAAGGCCTTCCCGTCCAGCGGGATATAGATCGAGCCCAGCGTTTCCTCTCCCTTCTGCTTGATGTAAAGGGAGGCGTGCGGGTAGGTCCAGATGTCCAATCCCTCGTGGGGAAGTGGCACCATGACGGTTTGGAAGACCTCGGAACTGACGTATTGCGTCTTGCCTTCCTGATCTACGTACGCACCCACAAATGCCATGCGGGATTCGTCCCAGACGGTTTCTTCAGTGGCCGATGTGAGCGTGGCCAGATACTGGCCGTCGAGCGTTTCTCCGGCGGCGTTCTTGTCGGCCGCCAGGTCTTTGAGGCCGAAAGCTTTGGACGGCTGGATGTAGGACGCTTTGGTGTCGGCGGTCGTGTTGGGGGCCGTGGAGAAGAAGCGCTTGCTGCTGATGCAGTCCAGCGCAATCATTTCCTTGGTAAGCTGCACGCCGGAAGGGTTCACCCGGAAACGGGAAGTGAAATCCATGCCCTTGGTGACGGTATCGACGGGGCTGTCCACCATCACCAGCATGAAGGGCGTGTTACTTTTCTGGAGCTCTTCCACCTTTTTGTCCAGCTCCTCCCGACTCTGTTTTTCGACGCTGAGCTGCGCTCGCCAGGAAAGGTCATCCTTGACGCATCCTGCCAGGAGCATCAGGCTGGCGGTAAAAAATACGGCTATCTTTTTCATGATTCTTTACTTGTCGAATTTCTTGAGAAGCCTATCCATCTGCGCACCGACATCCTTGCGGCTCAGCGGGTGGTCGGCGTTGGACAGAATGCTGTTGAAGTAAATGACGCTGTTGGTTTCGGCGTCGATGACGGCTGTGTACAGCGCGTTGCCGATCCGGTCGTTCGCGTGATAGGTCTTGGTCAGGTCGAATACCGCGCTGACCACTGCGTCCACGAACTCGGTGATCACCTCCTGGGTGTAGGTCTCGTCGCTCTCGATATAGCCGTTGGCGTGCACCACGATGCCATAACGGTGGCCGGTGGACTTGACCAGGGCGGACAGGGCCTTCGGGACCCGCAGGCGGGAGATGTCGGATGAGTCGAGATCGATGAAGCTGTCGATCCATTTGCCGATGGCGGCTCCTTCGCCGCTGTAGTCCGCAGACACGGGATCCGTGAAAGGATAGCGACGGGAGGTGAGCAGGTCGGTCAGGAGCTGCTCGGAAGCGCCGCACAGGGAAGGCTCGATGAAGCCGTGCTCCGGGGCGTCGTAGTAAGCGATCAGCGACTTGGGCTGAATCAGGGCCAGTTCATCAATCTCGGATACGTTGGCTCCTTTGGCTGCGTACGAAGCACCACAGGAACTCAAGGCCACGGCCGCCAGCAGAATCGCCGACAGGGACAGCCAGAATGAAACAAGTTTCTTCATATTCTTGACGGTTGTTTTTCCCGAACGTAGCGGCAATGGCCGCGATGTCGGGAACGGAAAATTTCAGTTAGTTGTTACCTTGCAAATGTAAATTAACTCCTATCGGCCCACATCTCCAATAGGCCGGGAGTATTGCACTGCGGGTTTTGCAGATTTTGAAACTACTGTTGCAGATTCTGAAACTGAAGAGCGGAGATTCCTACTCTCCGGCGTCTTGCATCCACACCGTAACGGTCTTCCCGGTGCGCTGTTTGAACGCGGCGCTGAAGGTGCTGTAGCTGCGATATCCGCTCTCGAATGCCAGCTGCTGAGCGGAGATTGCGCGCTTCTGGGCCACCGCCTTGTCGTAAAGGCTAATAAAATGGCGGATGCGCAGACCGTTGATGTATGCGTTATAAGTGAGCCCCTGCTGGGAGAAGTACTGGCTCAGGTAATAATGGTTTGTGCCCACAGTCTGCGCCAACTGCGTCAGGGAGAGGTCGTGCTGCAGATAGAGGTGCTTGTTCTCGCAGTGCTTTTTCAGGAGCGCTGCGATATCGACGGGGAAGGCTTGCAGTGCCGATACCTTCTGCGCCTCTTCGGCCGGTTCCTCTTCCTCTGCCGGGGCGCTTTCGCTCAAGGACTGCAGCGTTTCCACACGCCACAGCAGCAGACCCATAATGATGAGACAGATAAATTCGAGAAGATAGGCCAGGACCGGGCTCTGCTCCGAGGCGAAGATATATACGATGGACAGCAGCGCAAACACGCCCAGTATCAGCAAGCTCTGCCAGACCTCCTTGTTCTCCAGATCGGCGTAGTTGTCCCGGAGCCAGCGTCCATAGCGCCGGACGGCAAAGAACATATAGACCATGAACAGCGCGAAGAGCACGGTGACATAAGCGATCAGCCAAGCCATAAAAGCTTCGTCCCGGCAGATGATACTCAAGGCCGGCAGGACAACGGCAGGAGTCAGCGCCACGGCCATCGGCCATACAGGCCGATGCCTGTCCTGCAGCATACACAGCAGGAAGCCGGCAATCATGGGGACGAGCAGCAGGATGTCCTGGGTGCAGACCAGAATGTAACTCAGCATGGTAGGATGGCTGAAGTACAGTAGCCACAGGATGTGGGAGAGCACGTTCTCCACCATGATGGCCGCCGCCCACAGGCGCAGGCTCAGGGGAGGCGTCACGCCCGGCGCAATGGCATTGCTGCGCCGAAACAGCAGATAGAGCGCCTCCGCGACGCTCAGTCCCATCACGATCCCGTAAAGGATGACAAAGACTATGTCCTGAAGAATCTCTTGTGCTCCCATAAGGCCTACTATCGCCAGAACAAACAAAGATACATTTTTTTCGACAATCGACAACAATGCCCCGCTTCCCGACAGGTATCCACAAATATCGCATAGAACGGCATTTTTCTGGACACCTGTCCGTTGTTGCCGCGAGGCAGTTCTGAGGCGCGGAGCGCCGAAGCGGCGGGGGATAAGAGGATGAAATCCCTCACTCAACGCGAAAAGCGCCTGCGGTAGCAGACGCTTGGAGCGGTGAGTGAGGGATTCGAACCCCCGGTACGTTGCCGTACACCTGTTTTCGAGGCAGGCTCCTTCAACCACTCGGACAACTCACCCTGGATTTGGGACCACAAAGGTAAGAAAAATTCAGAACAATTCATTACATTTGCGTAAAACCACAAATCCCGTTGGTATGAGACTATTCGTGCATTTTCTGTCCCGCGTGGCGTTGCTGGCCGCGCTGGTGTTTTCCGTTTCCTCGACTCGGGCTTTGGCCCAGGACTTCCGCCTCAATGACGCCGGCTACTTCAACCGGGACGGCGTGGATGTGATGGCCTTCAGCGATTTCTATCCCGAGGGTCACCAGGGCGGCATCTCCATCCTGATGCACGGCCACCGCGTCGCGAGCAACGGCGACATCCGTTTCGAGCCGACGCCGGGCCAGTGGCAGCCGGTCCCGAAGCAGCTCGACCGCCAGATCGAGGGCGAGCGCATCCGGACCACCCTGTGCTTCCCGGACTCCAGCCGCCATTATACGGGTTTCAACCCGATGATCTATCCGGACGTGCAGCTCACGTATGCCGTGACGCTGGAGCCGTCCGGCAGGGGTTTCCTTGTGACGGTGGACCTGGACAGCCCCATCCCCGACGCGTTCGTGGGGCGGGCGGGCTTCAACCTGGAATTCTTCCCGGGCGACCTGTTCGGCAAGCCCTGGATCATGGACGGACGGCAGGGCATCTACCCGCAGCAACCGAACGGTCCGCTGCTGACGCAGGAAAGCTATGTCTATCAGAGCGTGGGTGGTTTCAAGCCCGCCAGGGCGCCCAAGGCCGACATCGCGCACCTCATCGGCGATGGCTACAGCCCCTACACGGCGGATGCCGTCATCGCAGAGCCCTATGCCGTCGGCCGCTCCTTCACTTCGCGGCCGGACGACCCGTACAGCCGACTGACCATCCGCTCGCTGGGCGAAACGCCGCTGCAGCTCTACGACGGCCGCATGAATCATAACAACGGCTGGTTCGTGCTCCGCTCCGACATTCCCGCCGGGGCGACGAAGGGCGCTGTGAAATGGTACATCGAGCCTTCGGTCGTGCCCGGCTGGACCTACCCTGCCGTGGTGCAGACCTCGCAGGTGGGCTATCTGCCGAACCAGGGCAAGGTCGCGATCATCGAGACGGACCGTCGCGACGCGCCGCTCCCGAGCGCTTCGCTGTACCGCTATGATGCTGACGGCGAGCACTTTGTGAAGGACATTCCGGCCGTGCGCTGGGAGGGGAACTTCCTGCGCTACCAGTACTTGAAGGCCGATTTCTCCGACGTGCAGGAGGAGGGACTCTATTGTGTCCGCTATGCGGGCAGCAGTTCTCCTATTTTCCGGATTGCGCCGGACGTGTACGACCGCGGCGTGTGGCAGCCGGTCATCGAATACTTCCTGCCCGTGCAGATGTGCCACATGAAGGTGATGGAGAAATACAAGGTCTGGCACAACGCCTGCCACCTGGACGATGCGCTGATGGCCCCGCCGGGCAACCACATCGACGGCTACGTGCAGCCGGAGGACAACGGGACGCATTTCCATGCGCTGGAGCCCGTGCCGGGCGTGAACCGGGGCGGCTGGCATGACGCGGGCGACGACGACGTGCGCGGAACGACCGGCAACGAGTGCTACATCCTGACGATGGCGCTGGAGGCCTTCCACCCGGAGATCGACGCGACGGCCATCGACCAGGTGAAGCGTACGGTGGAGATCCACGAGCCCGACGGGAAGAACGACATCCAGCAGCAGATCGAGCACGGCATGCTGAACGTGGTGAANNNNGGCGTGGGGATGGCGGTGAACGTGGCCGCTTCCGCGCGTGCGCTGCGCGGCCTGAACGACACCCTGGCGACGCACTGCGTGGAGATTGCCCGGCGCGTCTTCGAGGAGGCCGGGAAGCAGCCGGCCGGCTGGCAGGGCCCGATGGGCCGCATGCAGCTGGCCGTCGAACTGTACCTGACCACCGGAGAGCAGCAGTACTTCGATTACATCCTTGGCAACTGGGATGCCGTGGTGGCTTCCGCCGCCAACTGCGCCTGGTACATGTCCCGTGTGGAGAAGCAGATGGAGGGGCAGAAGAAATACCGCAAGCAGTGCACCGCCTTCCGTGAGGCGCTGCTGCGCTACCGCGACCGGCTGGATGCCCAGACGGCCGAGACCCCTTACGGGGTGCCGTATCGCCCGAGCATCTGGGGTGCGGGCTGGGACATCCAGTCCTTCGGCTACCGGCATTATTTCCTGGCCAAGGCCTATCCCGACATCTTCTCGCCGGATCCGGTGTTCGATGCGCTGAACTTCATCCTGGGCCGCCATCCCGGCTCGAACCAGGCCTCGTTCGCCGGCGGCGTGGGCGCGCAGTCCACGACGGTCGGCTACGGCCTGAACCGCGCCGACTGGACCTACATCCCCGGCGGCACGGTCTCCGGTACTGCGCTGATCCGCCCGGATTTCCCGGAATTGCTGACCTTCCCGTACCTGTGGCAACAGGTGGAATATGTCCTCGGAGGCGGTTCTTCGCACTACATGTTCCTGGTACTGGCCGCAAAGGATTTACTTTTTTGAGTCGAACTCTTGCGGATGTCGCGAAAATAACCTACTTTTGCAGTCCCTAAGTGAGACAGGGGCGTAGCTCAGTTGGTTCAGAGCGCTTGAGTCACATTCAAGAGGTCATCGGTTCGACCCCGATCGTCCCTACCAGAAGCCGCAGGCAGTTTGCCGGCGGCTTTTCTTTTTTGTATATTTGATGTCGTATGAAACGACGCGAATTCCTCAAGACCGCTGCCGTGGCGGGAGCCGGTGCGGCGCTGCTCGGCACGGCCGGTGCCTGTACGCCTTCGGCGAATGCCCCCAAGCCCTACCGCGTGGGCGGCAAGGCCCGCATGCAGCTCAGCTGGCAGCCCTATGAGCTGCAGCTGCAGCACACCTTCACCGTGGCCTCCTATTCCCGGACCACCACGCCCGACGTGCAGGTGGAGATCCGCTACGACGGTTTCGTCGGCCACGGCGAGGCCTCCATGCCCCCGTATCTCGGGCAGACGGTGGAGAGCGTGTGCGCCTTTCTGGAGAAGGTGGACCTCGCGCAGTTCGCGGACCCCTTCCAGCTGGAGGACATCCTCGCGTACGTGGACAGCCTCTCGCCGGGCGACACGGCCGCGAAGGCCGCCGTCGACATCGCCCTGCACGACCTGGTGGGCCAGCTCCTCGGGCAGCCCTGGTGGCGCCTCTGGGGCCTGGACGCCGCCAAGGCGCCGAACACCACCTTCACCATCGGCATCGACACGCCCGAGGTGGTGCGCGAGAAGACGCGCGAATGCGCGGACCGTTTCCGTATCCTGAAGGTCAAGGTCGGCCTGGACAATGATTACGAGATGATCCACACGATCCGGGAGATCACGGACCTGCCCCTCGCGGTGGACGCCAACCAGGGTTGGACGGACCGGGAGCGGGCGCTGGACGAGATCTGCTGGTTGCAGGAGCACGGGGTGGTGATGGTGGAGCAGCCGATGGCCAAGGAGCGCCTGGACGACAACGCCTGGATCACGGAGCGCAGTCCGCTGCCCATTTTCGCCGACGAGGCGGTCCAGCGGCTGGCCGACATCCCGTCGCTGGTGGGTGCGTACAACGGCATCAATATCAAGCTGATGAAATGCACCGGCATGCGTGAAGCCTGGCGCATGGCCTCGTTTGCGCGCGCCGTCGGCATGCGCGTCATGCTCGGCTGCATGACCGAGACCTCCTGCGCCGTCACGGCCGCCGCGCACCTCTCGCCGCTGGCCGATTTCGCCGACCTCGACGGCAACCTCCTCATCACCAACGACCGCTTCCGCGGCGTGGGCGTAGAAAAAGGGCGCCTGGTGCTACCAGACGCCCCTGGACTTGGGCTGACGCTGCTTTAGATGGTCAGCAGCTCCGTGCTGATGTAGCCGGTGGCGATCAGGATTCCCAGGGCGACCACGGCGAGGAGCCAGAAGATGAAGATGACCAGGCCCGGGTGCCACTTCGGCGACTTGAAGCCGAAGAGCAGCTGAAGCGCGCCGTAGAGGATGCCGAGGAAGGGGAGGAAGTACACGAGCGCTATCAGGATGTTGATGCCGGGCTGGGCCAGGGCGTGGGCTACTTGCGGCGCAAACATATTCAGCTCCGCGATACCCCGGCCGTAGAGGCGGCCGAGACCGAAGATCCCGTCGCCCTGCGGGTGGCCGAACCAGCCGCTGCCAAAGCTCCAGAGGCTCCCGGTGAACAGGCCGGCGAAGCCGACGATGAGCAGGATGATGCCGATGAATTTCCCGAGCACATTCGCGAATTCTCCCCAGCCCTTGGACTGGCTGACGTTCCTCATGGCCTCTTCGAATTCCTTGGCGCCGGCCTCGACACTGCGCTGGATGCTGTTCAGCGTGCCGTCCTCGCCGCGCTGCTCCCAGCGCTGACGGACGGTCCTGGCCGCCGGCATGCAGATCCAGAGAATGACGTAGAGGGTCGGAGCACCCATGGAGATGCGCCAGCCGATGCCGTGGCGCCAGAATCCGAAGGTGAACAGGACCGTGAACAGGACAAAGAGGATGCGGAACAGGGCGACGTCCTGCTTGAAGTAGGCGGCGAGGCCGCTGCACACGCCCGCGACCACCTTGTCGTTGAGGTCGCGGTAGAGTTTGCGCTTGCCGGAGTCATTCCGGGCTTGACCCGGAATCTCCTCGCGTTGCTCTCCCTTCGCCTCTTCCTCTGCGGCCTCGATGTCCTCGGGACGCCCGAGGACGCCGATGACCTCCTCGATCATCGTGCGGGACACGACCCCGTCGCGCCCCGCCTTCTCCGTCAGGAGTTCGGCCATGCGCTCCTCGATGCCGTCGAGGATCTCACCGCCGCCGGCGCGGCCATTATAATATATTTCCAGCTTGCCGAGATACTCCTCGGCCAGGCGGGCGGCGTCCTCTTCGAGCGTGAAGGCATAGCCGCCGAGGCTGACTCTTTCTACAGATTTCATATGCGTTTGAGTGTGTTGACGGAATCAATGATCTCCTGCCAGGCAGCGTCCATCTGGGCGAGCTGCTCGCGGCCTTTTTCGGAGAGGACGTAATACTTGCGGGGCGGGCCCTGGGTGGACTCTTCCCAGCGGTAGTCGAGCAGGCCCTGGTTCTTCTGCCGGATCAGCAGGGGATAGAGGGTGCCCTCGACGACGATCATACCGGCGGCCTTGAGTTCCTCGATGAGCGAGGAAGCGTAGGCCTCGTGCTTGCCGAGGATGGAGAGGATGCAGTAGTCGAGCAAGCCCTTGCGCATCTGGGCGCGGATGTTTTCAACGGTGTTCTCCATGGCGGCTACAGTTTTTCGGATTGGGCGAACTTGGCGAGGTTCTCGGCCGTGACGGGCAGGCCGTACATCTCGCACTTCTGGGTAGGTGTGAGTGCCTCGGGGATGGCAATCCAGCAGATCATGTAGATCCAGAAGCCGGCCAGACCGGCTACCAGGGCCACGAGCATCAGGACGCGCGCCAGGACGACGTCGATGTTCAGGTAGATGGCCAGGCCCGCGCAGACGCCGGCGATGCGGCGGTTGTCATAGTCGCGGTAGATCTTCTTGGCCGCCGGTGCGCTGGCGGGGGCGGGACCCGCTTCGGGGCTCTCCGGCGCGCCGTCGGGCATCCCAAGCTGGCGCGTGACGCGCTCCACGAGCTCGAGCTTCACGACGCGTCCGTCGGTGCCGACTTCCTGGGTGAACAGCTCCGCGATGCGGGACTCGAGGTCCTCCATCACTTCGGCATTCTGCGTATAGGGCACGCCCGACGATGCTGCGAGGCGGGTGCGGAAGTGCTCCAGGTACTCGCTGAGACGGTTGTAGGCGTCTTCTTCCAGCGTAAAGCTGCGGTTCGCAAGGCTGATGTTAAATACTTTTTTCATTTCTTTAGAACTTTGACAATGCAAAGATATATAAATTTTCTAATACCTTGTATCGCAAAGTACCAAAAATTTGCAAAATATTTTAGCCCGCACTTTTCCTGTGAGCTATAACTTGCTGATACACAGTGCTATATAACATTATACTCCCCCAAATTTTGGGGGAGTATAAATCGTTAAAGTGCTGGTTTACTGCCTGATGCAGCTCACAGGCGGTGGGGGAGGAGGCTGCTACTGCTTCGGCTTCCAGGCCTTGAGGCCGGCGATGACGGCGGCGGAGAAGCCCGCCTCTTCCATCGCGTTCAGCCCCTTGATGGTGATGCCGCCGGGCGTCGTCACGCGGTCGATTTCCGCNNCCCAGCTCCACGCCGCCCTCGGCCGAGGCGCGGACATAGCGGAGCGCGAAAGCGGTGCCGCAGGAGGCCAGCATCATGCCGGCGTTCAGGCGCTTTTCGTCTACGACGGCGGTGCGCCCGACTGCGTCGAAGAGCGCCTGCACCGTCCGGAGCGCCTCCGGGGTGCCGCAGATCTCGTGGATGAAACTCATGCTTTCGCCCACCTCGATGGCGAGGTTGGGGATGACGGAATAGATGCCCGCGACGCCGCTGCCGTCCAGCCAGGAGCGCATTTCCGCGGCCGGGACACCGGCCACGAAAGAAACCAGCACCTTGCCGGAAAGCACCGGGGTCAGCTCGGAGAGCACCCCCTGCGCCAGCCAGGGCTTGACCGCCAGGATGACGACGTCTGCGTCGCTTGCCGCGGCGACGTTGTCCTGCGAGGTCGCCAGCCCGCGGGCGGCGAATTTCTCCAGGGTCGCGGCGTGCTTCGCCGTCACGGTGATCTGGGCGTCGGACAGTGCGCCGGCGAGCCCCAGGGCGGTGGCGCCGCCCATGTTGCCGGCGCCGATAATCGCGATTTTCATATCCGTTCTGTATTTATTGCTTGCAAATATACGAAATCAGTGCATCCGGGTCAACCCCCTCGCGCACATGCGTGCCTTTGTCCTCGAAGAGGTCCAGCGCCTCCATGCAGAGGTCGTCCACGTGGTCATTCCAGCGGTCGCCGCTGTGGCTGCGCACCCATTCCAACTGCACCTGCAGCGCGCGCTCTTTCTTCACCTTGCGGTAGAGTTGCACCAGGTCGAAGTCCTTCTTGCTCCGCACCTGGCCGGACAGCTGCGCGATGCCGTTCTCGCTGTCGCTGCGCACCAGCACGCTGCTCCCCGCGGGGACATGCAGCAGCGCATGGATGATGGCCGCGAGCTCCTGCCGGTTGCTGGTGGANNATGTAGTCGTATTGCGGTTTGCCGCTTTCGCGGAAATCCCAGTACTTCATATGCTGAAGCGAAGCGAGCAGATCTGCTGCCAGCCGAGGAATCCCAGGCTGTCGAAGTAGGCGCGCGCGGCCAGGCGGAGCTGCACGTTGCGTGCAATCTGCGGCGTCCAGGCGAGCTCGGCGAGGTCGAAGAAACCGTTGAAGCAGGGCGTGCCGAAGTAGAGGCTGGTGGCGTACGGGATGCCTGCAGGGTCGAGCTGCTTGAAATAGGGCATCAGGTTGCCGCCCAGGTAGGTCGTGTTCTGGAGCATGACGTTCCAGCGCTTCGCCGTCAGCTTCAGCTCGCCGCCATAGGGGAGGAGCGGCTGCGCGTCACGGCCGCGGTCACGCTGATACGACGCATACAGGCTGGCCTGCGCGGACAGCTCCTGCCAGCGGTTGTTGTGGGAGAAATCTGCCTTCACCCAGGGCTGCAGCAGGTGGTTGTCCACCACGTTCGATGCAATCGCGGAGCAGGCATAATGATAGAAACTCCCGGCCCAGCCCAGCGAGAGCCAGTTCGTGGCCTGCCAGCGGCCGGCGCTGAACACCTGGAAGCGCTCACGCGTCTCGGGACCGTACTGGCCCATCCAGTCGAGGCCGATCTCGGCGTAGAAGCGCTCGGCGCGCCATTTCAGGAGCACGCCTTCGATGTTGCGGTCGGAGTTGCGGAACATGCCGGAGTAGAAGGCTTCGCCGTAGGCGCCCTCCGTGTTGGTCCGGGCGAAGATGCCCGCGAAAGCGTCGAACGTGCCTTTCTTCGCGCGCGCGTGTGCGTTATAGAAAATGATAGGCTCCCGGGCCAGGTCGGCCCAGTTGCGCGTGCCCATGTCGTGGGCGAACTCCACGCCCGCCATCAGGCGATGCCGGACGGCGCCCGTCTCGATGCCGAGGCCGACCGTCGGCGTGAACACGACCGTGTGCATTGTGCCGGACGGGATGACCTCGTCGTTGGAATACGCGAATTCGCGATTGTCGAAGATGTAGCGGAAGTCTGCTCCGTACTCCCATTTAAGATGGGTGCGCTGCGCCGCCACAGGCAGCGTCAGCGCACACATCAGTAAGAGGCTGAGTATTTTTTTCAAAATCCTAGTATTTATTCAACGGAACGCCGGCGGTCATCTGGTGGACCCGGTGCTTGACATCCTCGAGGACGGCGCTGTGCTCCTTGAGCGAGGCCTGCTGGGCGGCGGTGAGCGGCTCGCCCTTCTTGACGGACAGGGCGTCGATGTGCTTGGCGCAGGAGGCGAGGACCTCGTCGATCAGGGCGACGATCTCCTCCATGTCCTTCTCCACGAAACCGCGGGAGGTCACGGCCGGGGTGCCGATGCGGAAGCCCGAGGTCTGGAAGGGGCTGCGGGTGTCGAAGGGAACCATGTTCTTGTTGAGCGTGATAGCGGCGAGCTCCAGCTGCTGCTCGGCGATGCGGCCGGTGACTTCGTCAAATTTGCCGCGCAGGTCGATGAGCATCAGGTGGTTGTCGGTGCCGCCGGAGACGACCTTGTAGCCGCGGCGGAGGAACTCCGCGCACATGGCCTGGGCGTTGGCGATCACCTGCTTCTGGTACTGGACATATTCCGGCTGGGCGGCCTCGAAGAAGGCCACGGCCTTGGCCGCGATGACGTGCTCGAGCGGACCGCCCTGCACGCCGGGGAAGACATAGGAGTCGATGACCTGGCTCATCTTCTTGACCACGCCCTTCGGGGTGGTGCGGCCCTGCGGGTCGTCGAAGTCCTTGCCGATGAGGATCACGCCGCCGCGCGGTCCGCGCAGCGTCTTGTGCGTGGTGGAGGTCACGATGTGGGCGTATTTGACAGGATTCTTCAGCAGGCCTGCGGCGATGAGGCCTGCGGTGTGGGCCATGTCGATCCAGAGGATGGCACCCACCTTGTCGGCGATGGCGCGCATGCGCTCGTAATCCCATTCGCGGGAGTAGGCGGAGGCGCCGCCGATGATCAGCTTCGGCTTGTTCTCCAGGGCGAGCTGCTCCATCTTGTCATAATCGACGCGGCCGGTCTCCGGATCCAGTCCGTAGGCCACGGCGTGGTACAGCAGGCCGGAGGCGTTGACGGGGGAACCGTGGGTGAGGTGACCGCCCTGGCTGAGGTCCAGGCCCATGAAGGTGTCGCCGGGCTTGAGGATGGCCATGGTGACGGCCATGTTCGCCTGGGCGCCGGAGTGCGGCTGGACGTTGGCCCATTCGGCGTCGTAGAGCGCCTTGAGACGGTCGATGGCCAGCTGCTCGATCTGGTCAACGACCTCGCAACCGCCGTAGTAGCGCTTGCCGGGGTACCCTTCCGCATACTTGTTCGTGCAGATGGATCCCATGGCGCGGAGCACCTCGTCGGTGACGTAGTTTTCAGACGCGATGAGTTCGAGGCCGGCTTTCTGCCGCTCGTGTTCTTTCTTGATCAGATCGGTGATTTGGATGTCCTGTTTCATACGGCTAAATAAAATGTGCCGCAAAGGTAATACTTTTTTCCGTATCTTTGCGCTCTATGAGCGACAGGAAATTGCTTAATATAGAATTAGGACGCGTGCGCGCGGAAGCGTACCGCGATCTGCCTCCCTCCGGGGTCGTGCTCGTGCTGGACAATATCCGCAGCGCACACAACGTGGGGAGCGCTTTCCGCACCGGCGACGCCTTTAAGGTGGACAAGGTCTGGCTCTGCGGCATCTGCGCCGCGCCGCCTTCGGCCGAGATCCACAAAGTGGCCCTCGGCGCCGAACTGAGCATGCCCTGGGAGCACGTGGACGACACGCTCGCGCTGGTCCGGCGCCTGCAGGCCGAAGGCTGGACCGTCGTCTGCGCCGAGCAGACGGAGCACGCGGTGAGCCTGCCCGATTTCCGGCGCGAGCCGGACCGTCGCTATGCCGTCGTGTTCGGCAACGAGGTGGACGGCGTGCGGCAGGACGTGGTGGATGCGGCCGACCTGAGCGTGGAGATCCCGCAGTCCGGCACGAAGCATTCGCTCAACGTCAGCGTGTCCGTGGGCGTGGTCCTGTGGCAGCTTTTCTACGGGCATTGACAAATTGTCATTGGCACGGACCTTGATTTTGATACAGACGTCGCGGCTTGTCCGCGGCGTTTTGTGAATTCAAATCAAAAACAATAGTTATCATGATCAAACCTTTAGCAGACAGAGTCCTGATCGAGCCCAAGGAGGCTGAGACCAAGACGGCATCCGGTATCTACATTCCCGACACGGCGAAAGAGAAGCCCCAGCAGGGCACGGTCATCGCGGCCGGTCCCGGCAAGAAAGACGAGCCGATGGAGGTCAAGGTCGGCGACCAGGTCCTCTATGGCAAGTACGCCGGCACGGAAGTGACGGTCGAGGATAAGAAATATCTTATCGTCAAGCAGTCTGACATTTTAGCAATCCTGTAATCATCGTCATTCCCGGCCCGGCCGGGAATCTAAATCAATAGAATTATGGCAAAAGAGATAAAATTCGAAGTCGATGTCCGCTCCAAGATGAAGTCCGGTGCGGACGCGCTGGCTAACGCAGTCAAGGTGACCCTCGGTCCGAAGGGTCGCAACGTCGTGATAGAGAAGAAATTCGGTGCTCCCCAGGTGACCAAGGACGGCGTGACCGTCGCCAAGGAGGTCGAGCTGGAGGACCGTTTTGAGAATATGGGCGCCCAGATGGTCAAGGAGGTCGCTTCCAAGACCAACGAGCAGGCCGGCGACGGTACCACCACCGCCACCGTGCTCGCCCAGGCCATCATCAACGTCGGCATCAAGAACGTGACCGCCGGCGCCAACCCGATGGACCTCAAGCGCGGTATCGACAAGGCTGTCGCTTCCGTGGTCGAGAACCTCAAGCAGCAGAGCCAGCAGGTCGGCAACGACTACTCCAAGGTGGAGCAGGTCGGCACCGTGTCCGCCAACAACGACAACTATATCGGCAAGCTCATCGCCGACGCGATGGCCAAGGTCGGCAAGGACGGCGTGATCACCGTCGAGGAAGCCAAGGGCACCGACACCGAGGTGAAGGTGGTCGAGGGTATGCAGTTCGACCGCGGCTACATCAGCCCGTACTTCATGACCAACGGCGACAAGATGGAGGCTGAGCTCAGCAATCCGTCCATCCTCATCACCGACAAGAAGATCTCCTCGATGAAGGATCTCCTCCCGATCCTCGAGCCGATCGCCCGCGAGGGCCGCGAGCTCCTGATCATCGCCGAGGACGTGGACGGCGAGGCGCTGACCACCCTCGTGGTCAACAAGCTCCGCGGTTCCCTGAAGGTGGCTGCCGTCAAGGCTCCGGGCTTCGGCGATCGCCGCAAGGAGATGCTGCAGGATATCGCTACGCTGACGGGCGCCGTCGTGGTGTCCGAGGAGCGCGGCTTCACCCTGGAGAACACGACCCCCGACATGCTCGGTAAGGCCGAGAAGGTGACCATCACCAAGGAGAATACCACCATCGTGGGCGGCGCCGGCGCCAAGGACGCCATCGCCGAGCGCGTGGAGTCCATCAAGAAGCAGATCGAGACCAGCACCTCCGACTACGACAAGGAGAAGCTCAAGGAGCGCCTGGGCAAGCTCGGCGGCGGCGTGGCCGTCCTCTATGTGGGCGCGACCACCGAGGTCGAGATGAAGGAGAAGAAGGACCGCGTGGAGGATGCCCTCAATGCGACGCGTGCCGCCGTGGAGGAAGGTTACCTGCCGGGCGGCGGCGTGGCCTACATCCGCGCCGCGGCTGCCCTCGAGGGACTGAAGGGCGACAATGACGACGAGACCACCGGTATCCACATCGTGGCCAAGGCCATCGAGGAGCCGCTCCGCCAGATCGCGGTCAACGCGGGCGTGGACGGTGCCGTCATCATCCAGAAGATCAAGGAAGGCAAGGGCGACTTCGGCTACAACGCGCGCACGGGCGAATATGTGAAGATGTTCGAGGCCGGCGTGATCGATCCGACCAAGGTCTCCCGCGTCGCCCTGGAGAACGCCGCCTCCGTGGCCGGCATGTTCCTGACCACCGAATGCGGTATCGTGGACATCCCGGAGCCCGCTCCGGCAGCCCCTGCGATGCCCGCCGGCGGAATGATGTAAAATTTTCTGCGAAAAAATTTGCAGGATAAAAAAAAGTAACTACCTTTGCGTCCCCTTTCGGAAACGGGGGGACGCAAAGTTCTTTTACAGCACTTCGGATCGCAAAAATTTTTCGAAAATTTCTTTGAAAAATTTGCAGATTCAAAAAAAGTAACTACCTTTGCAATCCCAATCGCAAGATAGGGTTGGCCATCAGCCGCAAGGCTGGTTTTTTTAGCGCCAAAATTGAAAAGAGTTCATTGAAAAGACTGACAAGATAAGTACAAGCAAGTACCGAGAAACTAA
>LXOW01385846.1_pt1 | contig 19106 bp, 4 predicted proteins | sample 1368591 | NCBI WGS metagenome assembly LXOW01 (sample SAMN04884650, study PRJNA319009) | bovine gut metagenome | isolation source: Cow rumen | host: Bos taurus | place: Italy: Legnaro (PD) | collected 2014-07-09
CCGTATCAGCGGCTATACGAATCAGGTCAACAATCAGGTCAACAACAGCATTCTGTGGGGCAACCTCTCCCTCGGGGTGCAGGACAATTTGCAGGGAAGCACCACGGTCACCTGGTCGGCAGTGGAGGATGGTCTTCCCGGTGAAGGGAACATCGTTCTGTTTTCTGAGGATTACAACGGTGGCATGTTCCACCCCCATTTCGTGAATCCGTCTGCCGTGGCAGGTGCCTCTGACACTACCCAGCATGCGGACTGGCATCTGGAAAGCGGTTCCCCTTGCGTCAACAACGGCAACAACGATTTTGCTGGAAACTACGATCTGGACGGCAATTCACGTGTGCGCCAAGATAGGGTGGACATGGGCTGCTATGAGTCGGATTTCACCGGCAATACCTATCCCCAGTACGGCGCCATCGTCTATGTGACGGAACAAGGGACTGGCGATCGTAGCGGCAGCAGCTGGGATAACGCCGCCGCATCTATCCAATATGCCATTACCCTCGCGCACACTGCTGGCGCGGATGTTTGGGTGGCCGCCGGTACTTATTACGGCGACGGAGTCTCCGCCAATGCCTTCACGATGGTGGAAGGCGTGAACGTCTATGGCGGATTTGCCGGTAATGAGCCCGAAAACTACGACCTCGACCTGCGCGACTTCAACGCTCACCCCTCCATTCTTGACGGACAACTTGTACAGCGCGTGCTGTACCAAGCAACGGATTTCAGCGCAGCAACACATGTCACCTGGGACGGCTTCACCATCCAAAACGGCAGTTGCACCGACCACGGCGCGGGTGTGTATCTCAGAGTGCATGCCACGTTGAGCCATTGCATCGTGCAAAACAATATGGCCCTCTATAACTACTCATTACCTCAAACGGGTTCAAAACAATATAGATATGGTGCAGGTATTTATGTAAACAGTGACAGGGAGAACGTTAACTCGTCATACGTGTTCACTACGTTCATCCACCATTGCATTATCCGGAACAATTCGTTTGAAAACCATTACGACCTTGGTGGTCGTGGAGCAGGATTGTACGCTTACCATGTCAGAGTGAGCCATACGGAAATTAGCCATAACACGCTTTGCCAAGAGGGCGGCGGTGTATATCTTTCCGCTTCCGCTGATTTTTCCAACTGTTTGATTCACAATAATTCTGCCAATAATGGCGGAGGAATATGCATTAACGGGGGCAACATCAATTTCATCAACTGCGACATCGTAAACAACTTGTGTTCTCAAAATGGCGGTGGTGTGTACAAATACTCGCATGTGGCGGCGCCCGTTTTCACTAACTGCATCATCTGGGGGAACAAGAAGAATTTCCTTGCCAACAATATTTCCGGCACATGCACTTTCTCCCATTGTGCCGTGGAGGAGGAAGCACTAACGGGTGAGGGCAACCTGACCTTGGCCGCCGCCAACGATGGGGCCGATCAGACCCTGTACTACGTCCGTTTCATGGATCCGTCCAACGGCGACTACCAGCTCCACCCCTCTTCCGCCTGTGTGAACAACGGCACGAATGAGGGCATCATCGACAGCCTTGATTTTTATGGCAATCCGCGTATTCATCAGTCCACTGTGGACATCGGCTGTTCGGAGTCATCGGACGAGAACCAGTGCGCTTCCGTGCTGAACCTTGTTGCCGACAATATCACCACCAACAGCGCACGCTTGTCCTGGCATCCCTCTGGAAACGAGAGCCAGTGGTTAGTGATGTATGGCATAGAAGGTGGCGAATCCACGTCCATCACCGTGAGCGACACCATCTGCCAGTTGACGGGGCTTCTGTTTAACCGCAACTACACGGCCAAAGTGCGGGCCATCTGCGGCGACGGCATGATGAGTGTCTTCTCCATCGCCGTCAACTTCCAGACCATTTGCGACCCGACGGTGTTGGACACGCTCCCCAATTTCAGCCAGTTGGCCCCGACGGACAGTGCGTGGGTGTATAACAAACAAATCTCCTTCAGCTGGGCCGCAATGTCGGAGGCCACCTCTTACGATTTCTACATCTGGGCTGACGATAACGAAGAGCCCACCACCCCGACCGTATCGGGACTCACCATGGCGGGTATCAGCGACTACACGTTAGTGGGATATGTCCGGGGAAGATTCTATCACTGGAAAGTGGTGGCGTGGAATGAGTGCATCAGCAAGAGCAGCCCGGTAATGACCTTCCGGGTGAACCCGTTCCCCGACCTGCATGTCTCGGCGGTGGAGTATTCCAACCCCGTGGCCTCGCAGGAGATGACCGTGACTTGGACGGTGACCAACGATGGCGAGGGCAACACGCCGCCGGGAGAAACCTGGAACGACTACATCTGGCTCACGCCAGTTGACGGTATCGGCAACGGCTTTTGGTACAATGTGTCGGAGGTGAGGCTGGCCACTGTTCCGAATCTGTCATCCCTCGAATCAGGACAATCTTATCAGAACTCGGCCACCGTCACGATTCCGAATGACTATATCGGAAGCTATTTCCTTTTCGTGCTGACCAACTTGACCGATGTCCATGCCATCGATTACACACCGACAGGGCAGACCGTCGCCCCCGACCCATACACGCCGAGTGCAGACGGCAACCCCTATTACTACCTGAGCGGAGCCTCCTTTTTTAATTGGGAGTACATGGAAGAAGTTCATCAAAACGACAACTTCTTTTACAAAGTCATCAGTATCCTGCCGCCGCCTGCGCCCGACCTAGTGGTCAGCTCGATTGTGCATGGCGGCGACGCCATCTCCGGCGGCAGTGCCAATGTCACCTGGACTGTTACCAACCAGGGGGATGCCAGTGCCATGGGAACCTGGAGGGATGTGGTCTATATCTCGTCCGACACCATTCTCAATACTGAGGAGGATTTCCGTGTGGGCCGCTTCGACCACCAAGGGCCTTTGGCTGTCGGCGAAAGTTACCAGCAGACTGCGAATTTCACCATTCCGGTGGATTACATGGGCGACTACTATTTCTTCGTCATCACCGACAACAACAACTCAGTGTATGAGAGTTTGGGCGAGTTTAACAACACAGAGATATCAACGCCCATCACCGTCACGTTCACGTGGCTCACCGACTTGGTGGTCACCGAAATGAACCTGCCCACGACCGTTTCTCCTAATGGAACATACAACATCGACTACACCGTCTCCAATATCGGAAGCAGCCCCACCAGCTCAAGCTACTGGCATGATCGCATCTACATCAGTGCGGCTCCGGTCTTTGACCCTGCCACCGCACTGGAAGTCAGCTATGCGCAACACTATCACGTGCTCAATGCTGACGCTTCATACACGAATAGTTGCTACATTCACATACCCGACACGCTCACGGGTACTTTCCATTGGTTTGTCGTGGTTGACGAACACAATTACGTGTTCGAATATAATGCCAAAGGTAACAATGTCTATACCCATCCCCAAAGCACAACTGTCTTGCTGCCCGACCTGCAAGTCAGCGGCATAGAAATTCCCGGAACAGTGAATCCGAACGAGAATGCGGTCGTCCGCTGGACAGTGCGCAATAACGGTCCGGGAGATTTGATGTACAGGTCTTTCACAGACCAGTTCACCTACAACGGGGCACCCTTCTACACGGCCAATGCCAACAGCATCACCCTTGCCGCCGGCGACACCCTCGTGCGCATGGCCAATATCCACCTCCCGTGTGTCTCCGGAAACACGGCGGCATTTGCCATCCAGACCGATGCTGGGCAGCAGGTGATTGAGAGCAATGAGGATAACAACACCCGCGCCGTCTCCGTGTCCATCACCGCCCCCGATCTGGCGGTGTCCGACCTGACCATACCTTTCGGGGTGGCCTGGAGCGGCACGACAGCGAACCTCACTTACCAGGTGACCAACAACGGCACGGTTAACGCCTCCGCTTCGCAGGTCACCGACCGCTTCTACCTCAGCACCTCCGCCGACAGCTGGCAGGAGAGCGACCTCATCGGCAGCTACACACACGGGCTGAACCTGTCCCCGCAGGGCAGCACCACCTTCGCCTACACGGTCACTCTGCCCAACGGCATCAGTGGTATCTATTACTACCACGTTGTATGCAACGCGGACTCTGCTCTTTGCGAGAATGGAAACATGTCCGACAACTCCGCAAACAGCGATGCCTTGACGGTAAACCTCAGCCCGTCGCCCGATCTGGTCATCACGGAGGTGACAGTACCCTCAAACGTCTATTTGGGAGCCGACTTCGAGCTGTCCTATACCATCAAGAACCAAGGGAATGCCGCACTGACCAACACCGACGTGACGCAAAAGTTCTACTACTCCGTCTCACCGATCCATTACGACACCACCAAATTGATGACCAGCGTCGTTGACCGGCTCACCTTGGGCGTGAACGGAAGCGTCACCAAGACCACTTTTGCGCATCTGCCTGTCAACACCACTCCGTCCATCTATTATATCCATGCCGTCACCGACGCGGGAAACGTCGTGTATGAGCACCTTGCGGAGAACAACAACACGAAGGTGAGCAATGCCGTGGCGGCGGGTGTCTATCAACTTGACATTCAACTCACGGAGATTGACGGCCCCGATGTGGTGCAATGGGGACAGTCGGCCACCTACCGCCTGCACGTGGTGAACGGCACCGATTTACCCACGTTGGCGAACGCCTGGTCGGATGTGCTCTACTGGTCGGAGGATCCGGTGCTGCAAAACACGGATCTCCTCCTGCGCTCAGTGCCGCACAACATTCAGATGGATGCCAACGGCGACTACTGGGTGGAGATGCCTGTGACCATCCCCTACGGCGCCCCTGCCAACGCCTATCTGATTGGCATCACGGACTATGGCAACGCCAATCCCGACATCAACCTCACCAACAACGTGTTGACGAAGGTCTTGACGGTGAATAGTGTGCCCACGCCCGACCTTGCCGTGGAGGAGGTAGTGGTTTTGGACAGCGTGACCAGCGGCCAGCCGGCCCGCATCGCCTACAAGGTTACCAACGTGGGAGATATTCCCATGGATAACCTTACCTGGAACGACAAGCTGTTCCTCTCGGCCAACAGCACTTACGAAAGCGGGGACATCCAATTAGTGACCCAAGATCGCAGCGCAATGACGCTGGCCCCGGGCGCGTTCTACCGCGACACGCTCGAATTCACGGTTCCCCTGCCGAACAACGGCGACCTCTATCTGCTGATGATGGCCAACGCCGCCAACTCCCCCTACGAGGCGAACTGGTCCAACAACATAGCTGCCGTGAATGTTTCGGTGGCCTTAGCTCCGCCCGGCGACCTGATTGTGCGTGACGTGACCTGCGAGAGCACCATCGTGTCGGGTCAGATGCTGCATGCCAGCTGGAACGTCCAGAATATCGGCGAGAATCCGTTGGCGGGTGATGGTTTGCGCTCGTTGGTCTATGTGTCTGCCGACACCGTGTTCGATGCTACCGACCGTCTGTTAGGCAGTGTCACCAACAGCATTGACCTGCCCATTGACCAGATGGTGCAGCAGAGTGTGACCGGCAAGATCAGCGGTGTGCGCCCCGGCGAATACTATCTGATTGTCAAGACCGATGTCACCAACGCCTTCAACGAGGCGGATGACAACAACAACACCGGCCACTCGGTCATGCCGTTCACGGTAACCATCCGTCCGCTGCCGTTCAACACGGACGTGGCGGACACGTTAGTCAACAACGAGATCTCCGACTTCCTGTTGGATGTGGGGGACAATGTAAACCAGACCGTCCGCATCCGGCTGACCTCGTCGGATTCGCTTGTGGGGGCGATGAACGTGATTTACGTCACCCACAACGACATTGGCGACAATTTCAACTACACCTACTCCACTATAGGGCAGTTCACGGCCAACTCGGTGCTGTACATCCCGGCCACGCAAGCCGGTTACTACGGTGTGAGTCTTGACGGCTCCACCCCGTCCGGCACTACGCAGAATGTGGTAATCCGTGCCGACATCCTGCCGTTCGAGCTGCACGCGGTCAACGCCGACCATGGCGGCAACACGGGCAGGGTGACGGTGGAACTCACCGGCTCGCGCTTCCGTCCGGGCATGACCGTGAGCCTGCGCAACGGCGGCGAGGAGATTATCGCCGACACGCTGATTTACGTGAACTACTACCAATGCTTTGCCACGTTCGACCTGACGAACCGCACGCCGGGGGTGTATGACGTGAGTGTCTTCAACAACTGCGAGGGCGAGGCCGTGCTGCAAAACGGCTTCACCATTGAGGACGGCACCCCGACGGAAGTTTCCTACAACCTGCTGTTCCCCAGCTCGCCGCGTCCCAACCGCAGCGTGGTGATGATGCTGGAGTTCGGCAATATCGGCAATATCGACCTGCACGACCAGGTGCTGGAGATCACCAGTATCGGAGGCTCGCCCATCGCGCTCACTCCCGACGGTATCAGCCAGAATCAAACCGTACTGCTTGTGCCTCTCTCCATCGACGGTGAACCGGAAGGCCTGCTCCGACCGGGAAGCTACGGAACCCTTAATATCTATGGATTCACTTCCGGTGCCCTGATTTTTTCCATCAAACCCGTTTCTGAATAAAAATAAACAGCGATATGAAACCTATCAAATTGTTGATTACCACAGTATTAACACTGCTGATAAGTCTGACAATCCAGGCTCAGTCGAACCTTCCCGCGGAGGGCTGGGCCGGAGAGGACAAGACGATATTGCGTCTTCCTGACAGTTCACAAACCGTGACCATAGGCAAGCCGAACAGCGGATCAAACGTATGTTTCGAATGGGAGGAAGACTCCACCATTGTTAGCGACCGTTTCCAGGCGGAGATCACGGTGAATCCGCAAGAGAGGGAGAACACCTATACCGTCCATCGGTACAGCGAGTGTGGAGATGACATCCAGCAGGTCAAGGTGTGGGTTACCGACACCGTCAAACTTGTCAGTGTCACCGCCACGAAATGCTATAACGACGGGGACACCATCAACAAGTCGGACTTCAAGATTGTCACCAGTCCCGAAGGGCTTGATGACCTTGTCGAATTTTCGCCTATCATTGCAGACCACCATGTCTCATTCGGGAATCCAGAAAAGTTACAGACGGAGAGTTTCAAGCTCAACCACAACAATTTAGAAACCGTCCAAGAGGTTCAGGTGCTCGTTATCAATGAAAATCTTTCCTCCACAATTGATGTGGAATTTGACTTCAAAGATTTCGAAAAAAAGATTGCGAAAGCCCAAGCCATGTTGGAGGATGCCAAACAGGTTAAGGACAAACTTGATGTGTTGGCCGATGGTGTGAGTCCATGTGAGCCTGATATTGACGGCGATTTTTCCCGCTTTGGAACCCCCCATTTCTCCTGTTACTGCTGCGAAGGCAAGAAAGTGAATACCTTCAGCCTGACAGGACCGAAGCTTTCGGGTCATGTAGGGTTTGGATGCGCATTCCCCATTCCGAATTTGAGTATTCCCGGCGTTGGCGGCGTGTCTGCCACCATAGGGGCTGAGATAGGTATCAATTTGGGACCACTCAACATCCGTTTTCGCGGCGAATGCGGACAGGCGGACTTCCCCGTGGAACTTTACGGTGAAATCTCCGGTGGTGTGATGGTGAGTGCGGTCAGTGACGACTTCCTCTCAGCCTCCCTCAAAATCGTGGGAGGTGCGAAGACGGGTATGACGTGGGTCATCGGCAAGAAAGTGGAAGTCACTACCTTGGAAGCCTCCGTCTCCCTCAAAGGGGAGGTAAAAGCCCTCAGCCTCTTTACCTACACGGTGAACGTTCCTTTGGGAATATGGCAATTATTCTAATAACCAAAAATGACAGACAAGATGAAAAAGAGCACAATTACCCTATCGCTGATATTCACTATGTTGGGTTGCCTGTATGTTCAGGCGCAGACCTGCCGTTTCCCGGCCTACCAAACTGCGGATTATACGCTGACGTTTGACATGGACTTCGGTCCCGGTTACAACTATACGACAGACAGTGTTCACCACGTTTGCGCAGAGATTTTCTCCTATCCCGTCCACGGCCTGGTGCCGTCAGCTGATGAGAGCCGGGTGATTGCCCTCACTGGCGGCAGCGCCAACCCCGCGCAGAGCAACACGCTGCCCGCCACGCTGTGCCGCATCCTGCAAGCCTACAGCCAGCACAACATCAACGGCATCAAGCAGCAGTACCGTCCTGAGGATGCCCCCTCGTTCGACATCCTGCTCACGAATGACACCGTGGCGCAACGGTACCTCAATGCCATCGGCCTCATCCAGTCGATGAAACTCCTGCTCACCTACGAGACGGGGGACTACACCATCGCCATGGCGGAGTGCCATTTCTCCAACGACCTGGTCTCCGCAATCCCCTTCGCTATGCAACAGGTCAACGGGCAGTGGTATGCGGCCATCACCCAAGACAGTGCCTCGCTGACCCCCAACCTGACCACTTTCCTGCAGCACAAGCCCCTCAGCGACCTCATCTCCGGTGATGATTTGGACGGCGACGGGGTGCCCGATAGTCTCGACAACTGCCCCTGCAATGCCAACCCCGACCAGGCCGACGGTGACGGTGACGGCGTGGGCAATGTCTGTGATAACTGTTCGCTCACCCCTAACCCCGACCAGAGGGATATTGATGGGGACGGCTTCGGCGATGTGTGCGACAACTGCCCCTTCACCTCCAACGTTTGGCAGGAGGACACGGACGGCGACGGCATCGGTGACTCCTGCGACAATTGCATGTTCGTTGCCAACCCTTGGCAACAGGACTATGATTTCGACAAAATCGGGGATGACTGCGACCCCGACATCGACNNTCCCGACACCGAGGACAATTGCCCGTACACCTTCAATCCGGGCCAGAACGACACGGATGGCGACGGCATCGGTGATGTGTGCGACAACTGTCCGGAGACAGAGAACCCGGATCAGGAGGACGCGGACGGCGATGGTGTGGGTGACGTGTGCGACGATGACATCGACAACGACGGCATCCCCAACTCAAATGACAACTGCCCCAGCACACCCAACCCCGACCAGTTGGACACCGACTGCGATGGTAAGGGCGACGTGTGTGACCCCGATAACGACAATGACGGCATCCCCAACGAATTGGACAACTGTCCATATTATTACAACCCCGACCAACAAGACACCAATGGCAACGGCATTGGCGATGTTTGTGAATAATCAAGAAAGGAACGTGTATGAAAAAGATTAACCATATCCTCGTTCAAATTGGAATCCTGATCTTATTGTTGTCAGCGACCGTCAGCCATGCCACGGCGACACCCGCCCGAGACGGCAGACACCCTGTCCGTCTGGAACATGCGACTGCGGTGCAACCCACCGTCATCACGAAGAATGTGACGGGTATCACGGCGACCTCGGCAACCACCGGGGGCAATGTGCTCTCCGACGGTGGCGACCCCGTGACGGTCCGGGGCGTCTGCTGGAGTACGTCGCCCAACCCCACCCTTGCCGACAGCCACACGGTGGACGGCAGCGGAACGGGTCCGTTCAGCAGTTCTTTGGAAGGGCTGACACCCCAGCAGACCTACTATGTGCGTGCCTACGCCACCAACAGCGAGGGCACTGCGTATGGTTCGGAATTGCAGTTCACCACCCCCTGCGCAGCCATCGTGACGTGGGACACCGTCGTGATTTCCCCGTTGGAAATGCCCTACGACTATGCGGACACGTCGCTTCAGGTGGGCACTCCCGATTCTTCGACATTTCTCTTCCGTTATGAGAATGCCTCGAACGGATGTGACAGCCTGTCATACGTGTTGTTTGTTTATCGGGCCAACTACATCAGGGCTTGCGAGCAATACCATTGGGCGGTTGACGGCCACACCTACACCGAAAGCGGCCGTTATTTCCACTATCGGATCGATGATTTGGGCGAGGAGGCCTGCGACACACTGGTGCTGATCCTTGTCACGCCTTCCGTTACGATTGAACCTTTCGCCCCGGTATATATCTGCCTGGGTCAGGATACTGTCATTGCCGCCACTGCCTCCGCCACAGGGCCGGTCTCCTACAGTTGGGACGGTCCGGGCATCTTCTCAAATCTGGACTCCTTGGTGACCATTATCAACGCCTCCCTCATTGACACTGGCCTTTACACCGTGACGGCCACCACCGCCATCGGGTCGTGTACGGCGACCGCCACGCAATCGGTTCACGTCACAGTGGTGGTGTCATCCTCCTTGGAGATCACCGGCAACAAACCCGTCTGCCCTGGCGAGAGCGACACGCTGACCGCCTACGGTTCAGAAAGCTATCTTTGGGAGAACGCGGTTAACTCCCCCACGTTCATCGTATCTCCCTTGACAAGCACTACCTATCACGTGGTTGCCACCGATGTTTACGGATGCATGTCCACCGCTGAGGTACACGTCAAAGTGAACCCGCTGCCGGATATTTTCGTCATAGGCAACGCCGAAATCTGCGTAGGCGACACTGTTGAGCTCGAAGCGGTGGGTGCCTCCACTTACATTTGGGACAGCGGTGACACCACTGCCACCTTCAAGGCCGCACCTCCCGCAGACACCGTCTATTACGTCATCGGCACAGACATCAACTCCTGCCAGAACATCACATCGGTTGCCGTGACCGTCCACAACCTGCCAGAGGTGACCGTCATTGGCGACAGCTCCATCTGCGGAGGTCAGGAGACCGAACTCGTCGCTGTCGGGGCCGTCACCTACGTGTGGGATGACGAAAGCATAGGTTCCTCCCTGACGGTAAATCCGGATTCCACCACCTCGTATTCGGTTACGGGTACCGACGAGAACGGCTGTTCCAATAGCGCCTCCTTCACGGTGCAAGTTGGTGAGGGTAACGCATACGATGTTTTCGTCACCGCCTGCGACTCCTTTTATTGGCCTGAGAGCGATGAAACTTATACGGAAACCGGAACATACCCATTCCTATTCACCAATCAAGAGGGTTGTGTAGATACCCTAATCTTGCATCTGACCATAAATCAAAATGATACCATTCGAGTCCGGGTATCAGAGTGCGACTCTTACACGTGGCCTGTGAATGACCAAACCTATACCGAGAGCGTGATAGACACTTTCGAGTACATAAGCCCAGGTGGTTGTGGTACGACCATGATACTGTACCTTACCATCAAGAAAGGAACGCATGTAATCGACACCAGTCTTGCTTGCCATGAGCATCTGTGGCCCGTAACCGGGGAGGTTTATACGCAGAGTGGGGATTATGTTTTCGATTACATCGGGAGTAACGGATGCCCGTGTACCCGCACCCTTCATCTCGACATTTACAGTCCGGAGGTCACGCTGCGCCCCATGGAACCGGTGACGGCATGTCCGGGGGAGGACATCACATTCTCCGCCTCGGCCACCGGCACTGGCCCGGTCTTCTATCTGTGGTCTTGTTCCAGCAACTCTTTCAGCGACTCGGGCTCCACGGTCACTATCCCTCAGGCCACCCCCACCGCCACGGGATTCTATACCGTGACGGCCTACACCACATTGGGGCTTTGCAGCACGTGGGATGTAGATTCGGTTTTAGTCACCGTCCCCTCGCCGGTAGAGGTAACCGTGGACGGCGACACGACCGTCTGTGCAGGCGATAGCGTCACCTTGACGGCTCACGGCGCAGTCACCTACCGTTGGAGCAACGGTGTCACGGCACCCAGTATCACCGTTTCCCCCTCGTTAAGCACCCTTTACGCTGTGACGGGCACCGACTCTTTAGGATGCACGGGATATGCTGTAGTGGGGGTTACAGTCAAGCCGAAACCCGTAGTGGCCATTACAGGCGACCAGGATGTCTGCGTGGGCAAGAACACCACCGTCACGGCCACGGGCGCAAGCACGTATGTGTGGAGCGACGGCACCACCGGGCAGAGTATCACACTGACACCGAACGATTCCAGTATCTATTACGTCACGGGTACCAACATTCAGGGATGTTCCGCCATCGACTCCATCCAGTTCTTCGTCCATCCGAACCCCTCGGTGGGAATCTTGGGCGGTGAGCCTGTCTGCGAAGGCGAAAGCGTGTCATTGTCTGCACACGGCGCGACCTCGTACGTGTGGAGTAACGGCAGCAACGGGGCAAGTATCTCCCCATCCCCCACCAGCAGTACCACCTACGCCGTCACCGGTTACAGTGAATACGGATGTACGGGCACTGCCTCCAAACATGTCACCATCCATCCCAGGCCCAATATAAGCATCAGCAAAAACGATCCCGTTTGCGCGGGCGAGGATGTCATCTTGACGGCTTCGGGTGCCAGCAGCTACGATTGGGGATTGGGGTTAATGGGGAGTACCCTCACAGTCTCCCCCGGTTCCTCGACCACATATAGCGTTATCGGCACCAGTTCCCACGGATGCAGTGCCATCGCCGAAGTCTTTGTCCGGGTGAATCCGCGGCCGAACCTTTTTATCATCGGTCCGGGTGGGGTTTGCAAGGGTGAAAGCATCGAACTCGGTGTGACGGGCGCTTCCAACTACAGCTGGAGCAACGGTTCCGGCAGCAGCACCATCTCCGTGAGTCCCACCGAAAGCACTGTATATTCGGTCACCGGTACGGATGAGAACTTCTGCCAAAACACAACATCCATTGCTGTGACTGTCCGTGAACTGCCTGTAGTGGTGATTCTTGGCGATGACACCATCTGCGAAGATGGTGTCACCCTACTCAATGCCGTTGGAGCCTTCACCTACGTATGGAACGATGGGGAAACAGCACCCTCCCGATTTGAAAGTCCGGGCTCCACCACCTCCTATTCGGTGACAGGAACCGACCGGTACGGCTGTTCCAACGATACCACCATCACGGTGGTTGTAGGCCAAGGCAGTGAATATGAGGAATCCTATACCGCCTGCGACACATTCTATTGGTATTTCTCGCAAGAAACTTATACGGCAAGCGGAATATACCCCTTCAGTCGTGTCAACGAGTATGGATGCGTTGACACCCGCATCCTGAATCTGACTATAAGAGAAAGGGATACCGTCATAACTTCGACAACAGCGTGCGATTCATACGAGTGGGAATTGAATGGCCAAACCTATACCGAAAGCGTCATGGACACCTGCACTTTCCTCAATTCACACGGTTGTGAATCCGTGGGATTACTGTTCCTTACCATCAACAAGGGAACGCATCAGTTTGATACCGTTCCTGAGACAGAAGAGGAACATGTGTGCGATTACTACCTATGGCCTGTGAACGGCCAGGTCTATACGGAGAGTGGGGATTATGTTTTCGAATACACCGGGGGCAACGGCTGCCCCAGCACCATAACGCTTCACCTCGACCTCAAGGAAAGCAGCCATGAGGAGGTGGAAGCCATGGGGCTGAACAAATACACCTGGGATGTCACGGGGGAGACCTACTATAACAGTGGCAACTACGAAGCCCGGTTAATCAACAAAGACGGCTGTGACAGCATCATAACGCTGCACCTGACCATCGAGCATAGTCCTGACACATGTATTTACGTAACCGTGAAAGATGTAAGTTGTGAAAGTGGCCATGACGGTCAGGTCTCGGTCATCATTCCTGCCTCCATCAGGGACAAATGTACGGTAGAGTGGACCCTGCCCGACAACACTATCAGAATCGAAGAGACGCTTACCGGCATGCCCAAAGGGCTGTACACAGTGAAAGTGAGGTCTTCCTTATGCCAGAATGTCATTTTGTTCAAAGAGACTGTTGTGGTCAAGAACCCCTGTGGTGTGAACGCCACCATTACCGGTCCCAGAGAAGTAACCTATTCTGCTTGCGATGGTCTGCCTCGTGTTACGTTTTATGCATCTGTGACGGGTGGAACGCCACCCTATACAATCCCTGGATGGAATGTTAACGGCTCTTCAGCATCTCAAACCATAACACTCTCTGGGACCCACTCGATTTATTGCCATGTAATAGATGCCGAAGGCGATTTCGGTGACGCCAAGCCGTATAAGGTCTTTGCCAAGAAAATAGAGTGTGCCAGGGACCCCAACGAGATAAAAGGACCCAGCGGCTATTCGGAGGAGGAACGCTTCGTGAACGTTACCGACAAGATGAACTACACGATATCGTTCGAGAACGACCCCGACTTTGCCATGGCGCCGGCCTCGCGTGTGAAGATCACCTACGATGTCCCGGATGAACAGCGTCTTGCCTCCTTCCGGTTGACCGACTTCGGCTTCGGGGACTTCATGTTCACCGCGCCCTCCAATGCCGCTTCCTACAGCCAACGCCTTGACGTGTCCGACTCACTCGGCGTATGGGTGGATGTGAATGCGGGCATCGATGTAGTACACCGACAGCTGTTCTGGATTTTCCAGAGTATTGATCCCGCTACGGGTGCCGAGCCTGCCAGTTCGCAGATGGGCTTCCTCTCCATTAACGACTCTTTGGGACATGGCGAGGGCTACGTGAGCTTCTACATGATTCCTGAATCGGGCTTACATACTGGCGACACCGTTGCGGCGGAAGCCATCATTGTGTTCGACGACAATGCGCCCATCGGCACCAATGTGTGGCGCAACACCTTCGATGCCGTTGCGCCGACCTCCACGCTCCATGCGGAACTCAACGAGCAGGATTCCCTCTACTGCACCTTTACCTTCAGCGCGCAAGATGACGCAGGTGGCTCCGGCGTGCAAAGTGTTGAAGTATATATGTCCGTCAACAATGGCGCATACACCTCCATCGGCAGCAGCCCCCCCGACAGCACCCTCACCTACGCGATGGAGAACGGGCTGAACTACCGGTTCGTGTCCGCCGCCACCGACAACGTGGGCAACACCGAGCCTCTCAAGACGCGGCCCGACACGACAATCAACTTCAATACACCCCCCATTGACTTGGTTCTTGACGGGAACATCTTTTACGAAAATGTTCCAATAAACACTTACATCGGCTCATTCATCACCATCGACAATGACATCAACCAACAGTTTACCTACGAGTTAGTGAGCGGGGCTGGTTCTGCGGACAACGGCCTCTTCCAGATTGTACACAACGAGCTGCGTACCAACGCGCTGTTTGAGTGCAGCAACAGGACGGAGTATGCCATCCGCGTGCGCACCACCGACATTGGCGGTCTCTCCTTGGAAAAAGAATTCATCGTGAACGAGGTTATTCTCCATCAGACGCCTGTCACCTACCAACAAGCCAGCATCTGCCAAGGCGAAAGCTATGAGTGGAACGGCATGACGCTAACCACTGACGGCACCTATTCCGTCACCCTTGCCAAGAATGACGGCTGTGACAGCGTCGTGACCCTCTTCCTTACCATGAATCCCGTTTACCGGACGGTTATCACGGAAACTGTCTGCGAAGGCGGCAGCTACAACTTCTTTGGGCAGAACTACACCCAGACTGGCAGCTATTCCGACACCCTGAATTCCGTTTATGGCTGCGACAGCATTTTCACGTTAAACCTGATTGTGAACCCCGCAAGTGCCACCTCCCTGTCGGCCACCGCATGCAACAGTTATGTTTTGAACAATACAACTTACACGCAATCGGGTGTTTACAAACAGTATTTAAGTAATCATTATGGATGTGATTCGGTGATAACTTTGAATCTGACCATTTTCCATTCCGATTCCACAGAATTCACGGAAACGGCGTGCGACAGCTACGTTTGGAACAACCAAACATACACGCAATCGGGCGATTACACGCAAACGCTTACGAACACGGCGGGGTGTGACAGCACCGTCACCCTCCATCTGACCATCCTCAACAGCACGTATTATGTGGACACCGAGACCGCCTGTGACACCTACACGTGGATTGACGGTAATGTTTACACCGAGAGTAACAACACCGCCACCTACACCCTCACCAACGCGTCAGGCTGCGACTCCGTGATCACGCTCGATCTCACCGTCAGCCACAGCACCACCGGCGTGGATGTGCAAACCGCTTGCGACACTTACACTTGGATTGACGGAAACACCTACACCGAGAGCAACAACACCGCCACTTATACCCTTACCAACGCGGTGGGTTGCGATTCTGTGGTCACCCTCAATCTCACCGTCAACCACAACACCACCGGCGTGGATGTCCAGACTGCCTGCGATGCCTACACCTGGATTGACGGCAATACTTACACCGAGAGCAACAACACGGCCACTTACACGTTGACCAACGCCGCCGGTTGCGACTCCGTGGTCACCCTCAACCTGACTATCAACCACAGCAACACCGGCGTGGATGTGCAGACGGCTTGCGATACCTACACTTGGATTGACGGCAATGCCTACACCGAAAGCAACAGCACCGCCACCCACACCCTCACCAATGCGGCGGGTTGCGACTCTGTGGTCACCCTCAACTTGACGGTTAACTACAGTACGCACAACGTCGAAACTGTGTTCGCGTGCGAAAGCTACACTTGGCATGGTCAGACTTATACGACGAGTGGTACGTACGAGTATGAATACACGAATGCCAGCGATTGTCCGAGTGTGGATACGTTGCATTTGACGATTAACCATAGCACGTACAATGTCGTGACTGAGACCGCTTGTGAGAGTTTCACGTGGCATGGCCAAGCCTATACGGAATCGGGTACGTACATTTACGATTATACCAACGTTGGCGGCTGCGTGTGCGCTGACACTCTCCACCTGACTATCTTGTCCACGGTGGCTGAGCAAGTCGAAGCCACCGCGTGCGATAGCTACATGTGGAACGGTACAACATACACGGTGAGTGGTGATTACTACCAGACATTCACGGCCGCCAACGGCTGTGACAGTACGGTGACGCTACATCTGACCGTCAACTACTCAACCGTCTCCGATTTCTCCATTACCACCGCAGATTCCTGCTATGAATGGAATATGGTAAGATACTGTGAAAATGGAGACTACGTCCAGACATTACAGACGACTGACGGTTGCGACTCCGTGGTGACCCTGCACCTGACCATCACCGTCGATATCGACGACCACGACCTTTCCGGTATTGAAGTTTTCCCGAACCCGACCAACAGCATCCTCAATATCAAGGGCGAGGATATGCGCCAGATTCTGATCTATGATGATGAAGGAAAGTTAGTTTATGCTTCCAATGAATTGTCCTCCAGCTTGGAGACCGTGGATGTAACCCGTTATGCTGCCGGTCAGTATTTCGTGAAAATTATTTTGGGCAATAAACAAACGGTGACGAAGAAGGTCATAGTAAGTCGTAAGTAGAGACGCAAAAATTTGCGTCTCTACTACAGACGTACGATTCACCATACAATATACTATATAATATGACTACAAAAAAATTCTTCGTGCTGGTTTGCCTTTGCCTCGGATGCATTCTCCCGATGCAGGCGCAGAAACAAATCTCGGCCAAGCTGACGGAAGCCACCGTCTATCTTCGCGGCGCCGCCCTTACCCATACCGCCTCTGCCACCCTCAAGAGCGGCAGTCAGGAGGTGATCATCGACGGGCTGAGTCCCGAAATTGAGATCAATAGTCTGAAGGTCACGGCCAACGGGGTGCTCATCTCCGCCACCGAGTTTTCGCAGGACTACCTTACGCCTCGGGAGCAGACCGCCCACATCAAGAAACTCCAAGACTCCCTCGAACTCTATCAGGAACAGCTGAAGGAGGCGCAGAACGAGCTGACCGTCCATAAGCAGCTGCTCAAGCTTGTCACTGACGGTACGCAGAACAACATGAGCCAGAAAGAGGGATCTGTCTCCATTGCCGATATCAATGCGAATATGGAGCTTTATCGCACTAAAGCTGCGGAGTTGCAGAAAAGCATTGACAAGGACAACAAAAAGATAGAGAAACTGAACGAGACAGTAAATCGGTTGAAGAACCAAATCGATCAGGACGAGACTGAAAACATGCAGCTCAACGGTATGCTGCGCCTCTCCGTGAGTGTTCCTGAGAACATCACCACGACGTTCACTATCACCTACTTCACCAACATGGCGCAGTGGGTGCCGTGCTACGACATCAACATCCCGTCGATGGACAAGGCCATCACCTTGCAGTCCAAGGCGAAGGTGCGGCAGGTCACCGGTCTCGACTGGAACAACGTGAAGCTCACGCTCTCCAACGCCACCCCGAACCGCTCCACCGTGGCACCGGTGTTCAACACTTGGTTCCTGAGTTTCCAACGTTCGCAACCGTACCGCTATGGTTCTACGGCCAAGGATTTAGCCAGAAGTAATACGGCTTCATACGCAAGTGCCCCTACGGTTGAGTTGGAGGGAGTATCCAGTGTGTCAGGACAAAAGCCTATTGTGATGAACGACTTTGTGGAGGTGGAAGACCAGGACATCCAGGTCACTTTCGCCATTGCGGTTCCCTACGACATCCCCGGCAACGGCAAGGAGAAGCTCATCGACCTGAAGAGCTACGACATCAAGGCGGCCTTCAAGTATTACAGTGTTCCGAAGCTGTCGGACGAGACCTACCTCATTGCCACGCTCTCCGACTACGAGAAGTACAACCTGCTGCCCGGCGAAGCTACGGTGACGTTCCACAATACTTTCGTGGGGCGGACACGTTTGCGCACGAACGACACGGAGAGCCAGATCACGCTGACACTCACCACGGAGCCGCGCATCAGTGTGAAGCGGGAAAAGCAGCGCGACTATTGCAGCACCAAGCACGTGGGCAACAACACCACAATTACGCAATCGTACCTGATTACCGTCAAGAACAATCTGAACCGCACCGCCAAGCTGACGCTGAAGGAACAGTACCCGATTTCCAACGACAAGGACATCGAGGTGAAGGACGTGACGGTAGTTCCGGCGGCCACCTACGACAAGAAGGACATCGGTGTGGTGACCTGGGATGTGGAGCTGAACCCCGGCGAGACGCGCACGTTCACGGTGACGTACAGCGTGAAGCATCCGACGGACCGGAACATCGCCTGGTAGCTTAGTAGCTTAGTAGTTTAGTAGCTTAGAAGTTTAGTAGCTTAGTAGCTTATTTGTTTAGAGGCTTACACGTTCATGCGTATAAGCTTCTAAGCTTTTAAGCTTTTAAGCTCCTAAGCTTCTTATCAACAATCCTCATTTCAATTGTTGAAAAAAAATTCTGTAAGCTATTGATTGTATGGAAAAAAAGAGTATTTTTGCCGCCAATTTGATAATGTACGCACAAGAGGTACGTTTCAGATGGTTAAGTAAT
>LXOW01145791.1_pt1 | contig 19084 bp, 17 predicted proteins | sample 1368591 | NCBI WGS metagenome assembly LXOW01 (sample SAMN04884650, study PRJNA319009) | bovine gut metagenome | isolation source: Cow rumen | host: Bos taurus | place: Italy: Legnaro (PD) | collected 2014-07-09
AGATGTGTATAAGAGACAGGTCCATAGCGGACGGATAAGGTCGATGGATTTCAGCTCTATTCCGGCTTCCTCCAGTTTGTCTTTGAGTTGCTTGTATGCGTTTACGCTCCACATCTCGGGGTTCACGCCTACTATGTAGCCATTGGCCACTGGCTGTTGGCTATTGGAGGCCTCGCTCACCAGCCAGTCCTCAATCTTCGGGCAGTCGATATCCGACTCACGCATCAGACTGACGGTTGTGCCTTCCAGTTGGATGCCGGCCTGCAGGTAGTAGCGGCTGTCTGTCCAGAGCAGCGCCTTGTCAAGCGTGACGACGGCTGTGCCTGCTTCGCCTGTGAACGACGTGAGCCAGCAGACTTCTGTCCAGTGGCTTGCCATATATTCCGATGCGTGCGGGTCGGTGCTCGGCACGATATATGCGCAAAGACCTTCCTTCTGCATCAATCCGCGTAGTGCGGTCAGTTTGTCTTGTATTGTCATAGTATTATAGTTTGCTATTTTTACTAGTTGTCTAGTGGGCAAGAGTGTTATTTTACTGCTTTGAAGCTCATATCCAAAGATTTGTATGAGTGTGTGAGGGCTCCTACGCTCACGAAGTCCACGCCGGTCAAGGCATAGTCGCGCAGGGTGTCTATGGTGATACCTCCACTGCTCTCAATCTCCATTTTGCGGTGGCCTTTCTCCCAATTGCGGATAGTGCGTACCGCCTCAACGGTGTGTTCGGGCGTATAGTTGTCCAGCATGATGCGGTCAGGGATGCCCGTGGCGAGTGCTTCCTCCAGTTCGGCATCGTTGCGCACCTCAATCTCTATCTTCAGGTCCTTGCCTTTGGCCTTGCAGTAGTCACGTGCACGGGTCAGTGCGGCAGTAATGCCTCCGGCGAAATCCACATGATTGTCCTTCAGCAGGATCATGTCGAACAGACCTATGCGGTGGTTCATGCCGCCGCCGAGGGCTACGGCTTCCTTCTCCAGATATCGCAACCCGGGTGTTGTCTTGCGCGTGTCGAGCACATGGCACTGCGTGTCGGCTATCCGGCTCTGGTAGCGGTGCGCTGTGGTGGCCACGCCGGACATACGCTGCATGACGTTGAGCATCGTGCGCTCTATTTGCAGCAGGCTGAGCTCCTTGCCCCATACCTTGAAAGCAATATCGCCTTTCCTGACGTGGTCACCGTCGTGGAGGTACTGCTCCACACGGCACTCGGGGTCGAAGTAGTTGATGATCTCCTTGGCCACCTCCACGCCGGCGAGGATGCCTTCCTCCTTGATAATGAGCTGCTGGCAGCCTTGTGCGTCAGCGGGTATGCAACTGAGCGATGTGTGGTCACCGTCGCGGATATCTTCGTCAAACCAAATGGCAATTAGTTTGCGTAAACGTTCTTTTTCCATAAAAAATAGGCATATTTATCAAATTACGCACAAAGTTACAACTTTTTTTTGAATTATGCAAATAATTCTCGAAATTATTGAATTTCTTTTTTCATTTCTTGCATATATCCTTTTTTTTTTGTACCTTTGCAGTCAAGTTTGATTGTAGGGGACAAAAAAAGCAGCGATTGTCCGCTGCTCGTGAACCAGCTGGGGCCAGGACCCCATCCTTAAAAGGGATGTGCTCTACCTGCTGAGCTACTGATTCTCTACTTATGAAAACATTATCACTTTCGGTCTCTTTACCCAAAAGCGGCTGCAAAGATACGATATTTTTTTTATACGTGCAAATTATACCAATAAAAATAGCATAAACTCGCATTGTTTTATGGATTTTGCTAACTACACACGTCGAAAAACGAGTACCACGCATGTGGGAAAGTTGCTGATAGGCTCTGCGTACCCTATCCGTATACAGACAATGGCAAACACTTCAACCAACGATATTGAGGGCAGTGTCAGTCAGGCTTTACGATGCCGTGAGGCCGGTGCTGAACTGTTACGCTTTACTACACAGGGGCTGCGTGAGGTGGAGAGCCTCCGTCAGATTCATGATATCCTCCTGCCTCAGGTAGGTGACAGCCTGCCGTTAGTGGCTGATGTGCATTTCCAGGCCGGCGTCGCTGATGAGGCCGCCAAGGTGGTGGAGAAAGTGCGCATCAATCCCGGCAACTATATTGATCCGGCACGTAAATTCAAGCACATTGATTATACCAATGAGGAGTATGCTGCCGAACTTCAACGGCTTCGTGAGCGCTTCACGATGTTTCTGGCTGTTTGCCGCGAACACAAGACTGCGGTACGTCTTGGCGTGAACCACGGCAGTCTGTCAGACCGTATTATGTCACGCTACGGCGATACACCGGCCGGCATGGTGGAGAGTGTGATGGAATTCCTGCGCGTGGCTGTCGATGAGCAGTTTGCTGACATAGTTATATCCATCAAGGCCTCGAACACCCGCGTGATGGTCGACACGGTGCGGCTGTTAGTCCGCCAGATGGAGCGGGAGCACATGGCTTTCCCTTTGCATCTGGGTGTGACGGAAGCCGGCGAAGGCGAGGATGGACGTATCAAGTCCGCCGTAGGCATAGGTGCTCTGCTGGCAGAAGGTATAGGTGATACCATCCGTGTCTCGCTGTCCGAGGCGCCTGAGGCGGAAATCCCTGTAGCGCGTGCGTTGCGAGATTACTTTACTGATCCTCATTCTGTGCGTTACAATGGTGTGCGTGCGGATATAAAAGAAGGGGTAGTGCTATACACGTCCGATGTGACCGAGTGGCATCTGTTCCAATTGCAGGCTGCGGCCGAGTGCGGACGATTGTTGTGGGACAGCAGTGCCAGGCAGTTAGTGCTGGATAATCCGCACTTTAGCGCGGAGCAGCTGGAGCTCTTAGGCAAGGATATCTTGCAGGCGGCCGGTGTGATGCGTTACAAGACGGAGTTTGTCTCCTGTCCCGGTTGCGGACGTACGCTTTTTGGGCTGGAGGAAACGATTGCTGCTATCAAGTCAGCGTTCCGCGAGGCAGAGAAGGAGTATCCGTTCCTCAGAACGCTCAAGATAGGTGTCATGGGCTGTATAGTTAACGGTCCGGGCGAAATGGCGGATGCCGATTATGGCTATGTCGGTGCAGCGAGAGGTAAAGTGAGCCTGTATAAAAACAAGACCTGTATCCGCATGAACATTCCGCAGGAACAAGCGGTGCAGACACTTATTGATTACATCATAACAGAAAATAATTGAGATGAAACGTATCGTATTTTTCATAGCAGTAGTATTGTTCAGCCTGATCACATGGGCTAAAAGTCCGCGGCAGACTGTGGTGTTTGACGTGGATATACATTGTCAGGGCTGTATTGCGAAGATTGAGAAAAATATAGCTTTTGAGCGTGGCGTCAAGGACTTGGAGTGCAGTCTGGACGACAAGACCGTAACTGTTGTATTTGATCCTGAAAAGACGGATATCCCTAAATTGCAGGCGGCGTTCAGTCGGATTAACAAGACCGCTTCTGTCCGTTCAGCGTCAGTTGCTTCTGGACAGCAGAAGCGAGAACCGGACAGTGAGGTGGATGCACAAACAGGTGCAAGTTCCACAGATTTATAACTTTGTATTCCGTATATATTTGAAATTCTAAATAATAACCCCATAACCATGATATTGATTGCTGATTCAGGGTCCACAAAAACCCATTGGTGTTTACTAACTGCTTCCGGACAAAAGTCTGAATTCAAGACAGAGGGTATCAACCCGTTCTTCCAGACCGAGGAGGCTATCCGTAGCAATATTGCCGACCAGTTGCTTCCTCAGATGGGACAGTTGCTATGGGTCGGTTCTGTGACGCGCATCTACTTCTACGGCGCAGGTTGCACGATTGAGAAATCGCCGTTGGTACAGGCGGCTCTGAAATCAGTTTTCCGCCATGCGGAAACAGAGGTGTACTCCGACATGATGGGAGCAGCACGTGCACTACTGCAGCATAGCGAGGGTGTGGCGTGTATCCTGGGTACCGGTTCCAACTCGTGCTTGTATGATGGTGAAAAGTTCATCAAGAATGTGCCGGCTTTAGGCTTCATCCTTGGTGACGAGGGATCTGGGGCCGTGCTGGGCAAGCGGCTGGTGGCAGACTTGCTGAAGAACCAGTTGACCAACGATTTGAAGGAGCAGTTTTTAAAGGAATACAATCTCACGCAGGCGGATATAATTGAGCGCGTGTACCGTCAGCCGTTTCCGAATCGTTTCCTGGCATCACTCAGCAGGTTCTGTGCTGACCATCTGGACAACCCGATGATTCATGAATTGGTCTATGAGCATTTCCAGACCTTCGTAACGCGTATACTCAAGCAGTATCCGTCAGTGCCGGTAGGTTTTGTCGGGTCTATCGCCTATTACTACCGCGAGGTACTGGAGCGTGTGATGATGAACAACCATGTGCAGCTGGCGCAAATCGTCCAGAGCCCGATGGATGGCCTTATAGCCTATCATCAGCCTGATGTCCGACCGACCATGGTTTAGCCTGTAATTATTTAAGGTATATATACGCGAGCATTTATTCAAGTGCTCGCCTTTTTTTGCATTGTTAGTATGAATTCCGTGATGTGAAATGCCCAATGCCGATTTTTTAAAGAAATAATGATTAATAAATATAAACAGATGTATGTAAGTGTTAAAAATGTTTAATAAATTACATTTTTTTATAGCTTGTGACAACTTATGGCACTTTGTTGTTGTAATTTTGCATCGTCAAACAAAAAATGACAACAATTTGTAAGTAAAAAACACAAGTCAAACCAATTAAAAAGATCGCAATTATGACACGTACAGTTTATCAAGAAGCTATCGCATCGCGTGATGCCAACCGTAACCACTCCGAACTGTCGAAGATGCAGCAGTATCGCCTTCAGCTCAAGTCTATCACCAATAAACTCCAAGAGATGGCGCAGACATCCGGAAGAGCGAATGCCTCATGCAACCAACTTCTGCGCGAGTGCTACCAATTGACCGACACGGAGTTGGATACATTTGAGGGTTGGACAGCCAAAGGTGGCCGTGTACGCAAAGGCCAGCACGCATATTTGTTCTGGGGAAAGCGTACGCAATCGGATGCAGGTTATGCTTATTTCCCGGTGCAATTCCTTTTTGCACGCGAACAAGTGTCGTTCAATCGTGCTTAATACGGTTAGATGAGCGAAATTTCGATTATTTTGTAAAAAATATATNNTTTGAAATATTGTATTCCCGCACTCATTGTGTTGCTGGCGACCTGGATTGTGATGTACAAACTGTTCCGTAATGAGCAGCAGAAACGAGAATGGGAGCTCAAACGCGCGGCACAGAAGGAAATCTCACCTATCCGTCTGCGTGCCTATGAGCGTCTGGCATTGGTGCTTGAGCGTACCCAGCCCGAGCGGCTGCTCGTGGATCTCGATCTGTCGCAAATGACCGTTCAGCAGCTCCAGCAACGCCTGTTGCAGACTATCCGGCTGGAGTTTGACCACAACATGAGCCAGCAGATCTATGTTTCCGAGCAAGTCTGGGAGAAGATTGTGGCGGCGCGCGGACAGATGCTCGCGTTTGTCACGGCAATGGCGCTTCAGTTGCCGCCGAACAGCACATCGCTTGATTATGCAAAGATGCTTCTTACGGCATACAACACCAACGGTGAAACGGCGAATGAGACAGCCCTGCACGCTTTGAAGGAAGAGGCGGCCATGCTCATATGACATACTTCTGCAACCGGACAATGAGAGACGGAGCACGTATAGTGATAGTCATACTGGTGCTATGCATCGGAGCAGTGCGCGTCTCTGCTCAGGAGCCTGTCAGCGATTCGCTGGTTGTACAGGAGCCGGTGATGGATTCAGTCATTGTGCAGGTAGATACCATTACGCCGCCGGCTCCGTTACCGGCCGTCAAACAGCAGGGCTACGCTGATACAGCCGTCTTTCAGGGAGTGAACATCCGGCTGGATATACTTAATCCTCTATTGGAGTTGATGCGTACCGGTTGGCATACCTATGACGTCGAAGCGGCGGTCAATGTACGCCTCAAGAACCGTTTCTTCCCGACTTTCGAGTTTGGTCATGCCGGACTGTTCTTGCAGGAGAAAAACGCGGTAGCACCGGTGTATAACGGTCATGGAGAGTTCGCACGCGTGGGATTAGATTTAAATCCGCTGAAGAAGCACCCGGAGCAGCGTTCGGTGCTGCTTGTAGGTGTTCGTGTTGCTACCGGCTGGCAGAAGTTGGAGCCGTCCGTATCGGTTAGAGAGTTGCAAGGTAAGTGGATTGCCGATGCGTGGGGAGAGGTCGTGGCAGGTGTGCAGGTGGATATAGCAAAAGGTTTTAACATGGGGTGGGCGGTACGCATGAAGTTCCTTTTCACCGAGAAGATACACGATAGCCTCACCGTTCCATACTATATACCGGGTTACGGTTATCGCGATTCGATGAGGTGGGGCTTCGACTATTACCTTGGCTACTCCTTCTGAACTTCCGTAATCTCATAATCCTGAATATAAATAAAATCCGATTATCCGAAATACTAACAAATAATAAATATCATACACCATGAATTCAACCGAATTACTGAACAAAGCTGCCAATAATATCCGTATCCTTGCGGCGGCAGCAGTCGAGAAAGCCAAGAGCGGTCACCCGGGCGGTGCCATGGGTGGCGCTGATTTCATCAACGTACTCTTCTCCGAGTTCCTCGAGTACGATCCGGAGAACCCTGCTTGGGAGGCACGCGACCGTTTCTTCCTTGACCCGGGGCACATGGCTCCTATGCTTTATGGACAACTCTGCCTTGCCGGCAAGTTCTCGCTCGAAGATCTGCAGAATCTCCGTCAGTGGGGTAGTGTTACGCCCGGTCACCCCGAGCGTGACATCGAGCGTATGATTGAGAATACTTCTGGTCCGCTCGGCCAGGGGCACACCTTTGCCGTGGGTGCAGCCATCGCAGCCAAGTTCTTTAACGCCCGCTACGGCGAGGTACACAACCCGACCATCTACGCCTTCATCTCCGACGGTGGCGTACAGGAGGAGATCTCCCAGGGTGCAGGCCGTATGGCCGGTACGCTTGGGCTGGACAACCTGATTATGTTCTATGACTCCAACGAGGTACAGCTCTCCACCATGTGCCGCGAGGTGACTGCCGAGGACGTGGCTGCCAAGTACAAGGCATGGGGCTGGTATGTGCAGGAGATTGCCGGCAATGACCCCGTTGCTATCCGTGAGGCGCTGAAGAACGCCAAAGCCGAGAAGGAGCGCCCGTCGCTGATTATCGGCCATACCATTATGGGCAAGGGCTGCGTGACCGCCGAAGGCGAGAACTGGGAAGGCAAGTGCTCCACCCACGGCGCACCGCTCTCGAAAGCAGGTGCATCGTTCGAGAAGACCATCGAGAACCTTGGTGGTGACCCCACCAACCCGTTCCAGATCTTCCCTGAGGTACAGAAACTCTATGAGAACCGTGCTGCCGAACTCCGCGAACTGGCGAACAAGCGCTATGCTGCATACTACGACTGGAAGCAGAAGAACCCCGTTTCGGCCAACGAGTACGAGGCGTATATGTCCGGCGAGGTGCCTTGCATCGACTGGTCGCTCGTTCAGCAGAAAGCCGGTGCGGCTACCCGTCTGGCTTCCGCTACTGCCCTCTCGTTCCTGGCTGAGAACGTGGGCAATATGATTGTCAGCTCGGCTGACCTGAGCAACTCCGACAAGACCGACGGCTTCCTCAAGAAGACCAAAGCGTTCACCAAGGGTGACTTCAGCGGTCAGTTCCTGCAGGCCGGTGTCAGCGAACTCACCATGGCTTGCGTCTGCATCGGTATGCGTCTGCATGGCGGCGTTATTCCTGCTTGCGGTACGTTCTTCGTGTTCTCTGATTATATGAAACCTGCCGTCCGTCTTGCTGCGCTGATGGAGGTGCCTGTCATCTTCGTCTGGAGCCACGATGCGTTCCGCGTAGGCGAGGACGGCCCGACCCACGAGCCTGTTGAGCAGGAGGCACAGATCCGCCTGATGGAGAAACTGCACAACCACCACGGCAAACCGTCGATGCTCGTGCTCCGTCCTGCCGATGCCGAGGAGACAACCCTCGCATGGCGTATGGCAATTGAGAACACCGCCACACCTACCGCACTCATCCTCAGCCGTCAGGATATCGCTCCGGTGCCCAATGTTAACAAGGCAGGCTTTGAGCGTGGCGCGTATATCGTCAGCAAGGACGAGAACCCGCAAGTCGTTCTGCTTGCTTCGGGTTCGGAAGTGTCAACATTGCTTGCCGGTGCCGAACTGCTGCGCAAGGACGGTATCCGTCTGCAGATCGTCAGCGTTCCGTCCGAAGGTCTCTTCCGTGAGCAACCCAAGGAGTATCAGGAGCAGGTGCTGCCGAAAGGCATCAAGCGTTTCGGTATGACAGCCGGTCTGCCTTGCACGCTTGAGTCGCTCGTTGGCGAGAACGGTGCAGTTTGGGGCCTCAGCTCCTTCGGTTTCTCCGCGCCCTACAAAGTCCTTGACGAGAAACTTGGCTTCACCGCCCAGAACGTTTACGACCAAGTTAAGAAACTATTGTAACTACAAATGGAATATAACTTTTCAGAGATTGAACAACGATGGCAGAAGGCGTGGGATGATGCTCACGCCTATGCCGTAAGTAATGAGAGTGACAAGCCGCACTATTATGTGCTCGATATGTTCCCTTACCCGTCGGGTGCGGGACTGCACGTGGGCCATCCGCTGGGCTATATTGCCAGCGATATCTACTCGCGGTATAAGCGCCAGAAGGGCTTCAATGTGCTGCATCCCATGGGCTTTGACGCCTATGGTTTGCCGGCGGAGCAGTATGCCATCCAGACCGGTCAGCACCCGGAGGTGACGACCAACGAGAATATCAAGCGTTATATCGAGCAGCTCCGCAAGATAGGCTTCTGCTACGACTGGAGCCGTGAGGTGAAGACCTGCGATCCCAAGTTCTACAAGTGGACGCAGTGGGCGTTCATCCAGATGTTCAACCACTACTACGACACCGCAACCCAGAAAGCCAGGCCAATCAGCGAACTCGTTGCACGCTTTGAGCAGGAAGACCCTAACTGGGCTACCCTCTCCGAGAAAGAGAAGCAGGAGCGCCTGATGAACTACCGCATCGCCTACCTTGCCGATACGAAGGTCAACTGGTGTCCGGCATTGGGTACAGTGCTTGCCAACGATGAGGTGAGCGAAGGACTGTCGGTCCGTGGCGGCTATCCGGTCGAACAACGTGTCATGCGCCAGTGGTGTCTGCGCGTCAGCGCATACGCACCACGCCTGCTCGAAGGGCTTGAGCGCATTGACTGGACGGACAGCCTTAAGGACACGCAGCGCAACTGGATAGGTCGCAGCGAAGGTGCGGAGATGCGCTTCGAGATCAAGGGGCAGGATGCACCCATCACCATCTTCACCACACGCGCGGATACCATCTTCGGCGTTACATTCATGGTGCTGGCGCCTGAGAGCGAGTACGTGGAGCGTCTTGTGACCGATGAGCAGCGTGCCGAGGTGGAGGAGTACCTGGCATGGGTGAAACGCCGTACCGAGCGTGAACGCATAGCGGACCGCAAAGTGACCGGCGTGTTCTCCGGCTCATATGCAATCAATCCATTGACCAACAACGAGATACCTATCTATATCTCCGACTATGTGCTGGCCGGTTACGGTACAGGTGCCATCATGGCTGTTCCTGCGCATGACAGCCGCGACTACGCCTTCGCCAAGCATTTCAACTTGCCTATTATCCCGCTTATCGAGGGCGCTGATGTCAGCGAACAGAGTTTCGATGCCAAGGAAGGCATCATGATGAACTCCGGCTTCCTGAACGGCCTCGAGGTCAAGGATGCCATCGCTAAGATGAAGGAGTATATCACCAACACGGGTATAGGTCGCGTGACGGTCAACTACCGTCTGCGTGACGCCATCTTCTCGCGCCAGCGCTATTGGGGCGAACCGTTCCCTATCTACTACAAGGACGGCATGCCCTATCCGGTACCCGAGGACTGCCTGCCGTTGATGTTGCCCGAGGTGTCGGACTTCAAGCCTACCTCCACCGGCGAACCGCCGCTCGGCAATGCCGCTGTGTGGGCGTGGGACGAAGCGAACCGCAAGGTGGTGGACAAACAACTGATTGACAACAAGACGGTCTATCCTCTCGAACTCTGCACCATGCCGGGCTTCGCCGGCTCATCGGCTTATTATCTCCGCTACATGGACCCGACGAACGACGAGGCACTGGTCAGCAAGCAGGCGAACGACTACTGGCAGCAGGTGGATCTCTACCTCGGCGGTTCGGAGCACGCTACGGGACACCTTATCTATTCGCGTTTCTGGAACAAGTTCCTCTATGACCTCGGCATCGTTTGCAAGGACGAGCCATTTCGCAAGCTCATCAATCAGGGCATGATTCAGGGCCGCTCGAACTTCGTCTATCGCTACATCGGCGAAGGAGCGACGGGTAACCTCTATATCTCCTACAACCTGATCAACAACCCCGAGTACAAGGACAAGGTCCAGCCTATTCATGTCAATGTGAACATCGTCAGCAACGATGTCCTGGATATCACGGCGTTCCGCAACTGGATGCCGGAGTTCAAGAACGCACAGTTCGTCTTCGCCGACGGAACCAGCTCCGAGGTCGAAGATAATCCTTATCTCGGCGCAGCCATGCCCAAGCAGTACATCTGCGGTTGGGCGGTGGAGAAGATGTCGAAGTCGATGTTCAATGTCGTCAATCCCGACGATGTGATTGCCAAGTACGGTGCGGATACCTTGCGCCTCTATGAGATGTTCCTCGGACCGCTGGAGATGTCCAAGCCTTGGGACACCAACGGCATCGACGGCGTGCACCGCTTCCTCAAGAAAGCGTGGAACATGTACGAGAACATCTCTGACGAAGCACCGACGGCTGAGGAACTCCGCAGTCTGCACAAGCTGATTAAGAAGGTGACCTGGGATATCGAGAACTTCTCGTTCAATACATCTGTTCCGGCGTTCATGATAGCACAGAACGAACTCTATGCCCTCAAGTGCAACAAGCGCGCTGTCCTTGAGCCCTTTGCCGTGCTCCTCGCGCCCTACGCCCCGCACATCGCCGAAGAGATGTATGCACGCTGTAAAAATGTCAATTGTCAATTGTCAATTGTCAATTATCAATTCGTCATTGATGCCGAATGGCCCGAGTGCAACGAGGCGTACTTGGTCGAGGACACGCAGAAGTACCCCGTCCAGTTCAACGGCAAGGTGCGCTTTACCTTGGAGTGCCCCAAGGACACACCCAAGGAGGAAGTGGAGAAACTTGTTATGGCGCATAGCGAGACAGCCCGCCAGTTGAACGGTGCTGCGCCCAAACGCGTCATCGTCGTGCCCGGACGTATCGTGAACGTCGTGGTATAGGTTTCTGTTTGCGTTCTATGTAAACGCTTATCTTTAACCAAAGTAAAGGAGGTGTGCCAATTCTGACACACCTCCTTTACTTGTGCGCTTTGTGTCGCATGGCGGCACCTGTCAGCGCAATCTGCGGCACGCGCTTACATCATTCCGCCCATGCCGGGGTTAGGCATCGCGGGAGCGGGGTGCTCCTCTTTCTTGTCCACAATCACGCACTCGGTGGTCAGGAACATACCGGCGATGGATGCAGCGTTCTCCAGAGCCACGCGGGCTACCTTGGCGGGATCAACCACACCGGCTGCCAGCAGGTTCTTGTACTCGTCACGGCGTGCATCGTAACCGAAGTCAGCCTTGCCGTTGCGTACCTTGTCAACCACCACGGCACCTTCCTTGCCTGCGTTGTGCACGATCTGACGCAGCGGCTCCTCGATAGCACGGCGTACGATCTCTATACCTGTCTGCTCGTCCTCATTCTCGCCTTTCACGTTAGCGAGAGCTTCTTGGGCACGGATGTACGCCACGCCGCCGCCCGGTACTATACCTTCCTCAATAGCTGCACGGGTTGCGCTGAGTGCGTCGTCCACGCGGTCCTTCTTCTCCTTCATCTCTACCTCGCTGGCTGCACCTACGTTCAGTTGTGCTACGCCGCCGGCGAGCTTGGCGAGACGCTCCTGCAGTTTCTCCTTGTCGTAGCTCGACTTGGTGGCTGCTATCTGCGTCTTTATCTGCGCCACGCGTGCTGCGATAGCCTCCTTGTCACCTGCGCCGTTCACGATGGTGGTGTTCTCCTTCGTTACGGTGATGTTCTCAGCCGTACCGAGCATGTCGATGGTAGCTTGCTCCAGCTTGATACCTTTCTCCTCGCTGATGACTACGCCGCCGGTCAGGGTGGCGATGTCCTCAAGCATCTCTTTGCGGCGGTCGCCGAAGCCCGGAGCCTTCACGGCGCAGATCTTCAGCTGTGCACGCAGACGGTTCACTACCAGCGTGGTCAGCGCCTCGCTGTCCACATCCTCAGCGATGATCAGGAGCGGACGACCGGACTGTACGGCAGGCTCGAGAACAGGAAGTAGTTCCTTTAAGTTGGATATTTTTTTGTCGTGGATCAAGATGTAAGGCTTGTCCATTTCTACTTCCATGGTCTCGGTGTTCGTTACGAAGTACGGGCTGATATAGCCGCGGTCGAACTGCATACCTTGTACCACGTCGATGGTGGTGTCCATACCCTTGGCTTCGCCGATGGTGATCACGCCGTCCTTCGATACCTTGCGCATGGCGTCAGCGATGAGTTTGCCGATCTCGGCATCGTTGTTGGCGGAGATGGTGGCTACCTGCTCAATCTTGTCGAAGTCGTTGCCTACCACCTCGCTCTGCTCCTTGATGTTTGCTACAACAGCGCTGACGGCTTTGTCTATACCGCGCTTCAGGTCCATCGGGTTCGCACCGGCTGCCACGTTCTTCAGGCCTACGCCTACGATGGCTTGTGCCAGAACGGTTGCGGTGGTCGTACCGTCACCGGCCTGGTCACCGGTCTTCGAGGCAACCTCTTTGACGAGCTGTGCACCCAGGTTCTCGGCTGCATCGTCCAGCTCGATCTCTTTGGCTACCGTCACACCGTCCTTGGTGATGTGCGGAGCACCGTATTTCTTGTCGAGAATGACGTTACGTCCCTTCGGACCAAGGGTCACTTTCACTGCGTCAGCCAGCTGGTCAACGCCACGCTTCAAAGCCTCACGGGCTTCGGTATCATATGTTATAATCTTTGACATAGTTGTGTGATTTTACTAGTTGTCTAGTCGTCTAGTTGTCTAGCTGACTAGTTTAATTTCGCTAATACATCCGATTGCCTCATGATCAGCAGTTTCTCTCCGTCGAACTCCAGTTCCGTGCCGGCATACTTGCCGTAAAGAACCTCGTCGCCTTCCTTGAGGACCATTGCCTCGTCTTTCGTTCCGTTGCCTACTGCCAGCACTGTGCCGCGCAGCGGTTTCTCTTTTGCGCTGTCAGGGATGATGATGCCTCCGACAGTCTTTTCTTCTGCAGCTGCGGGCTTAACCAGCACGCGGTCTGCTAAGGGTTGGATTTTTGCCATAGTATTTTGTTGTTTTTAGTTTATTCCGTTATTCTAGTCGCCTAGCCGCCTAGTCGCCTAACCACTATTATATAATCAAAATCCATGCCAAGGGACACGGATCTTGAATTTTTGTCAGCCGTACTGCCAATTTGGCAGTGAAGGAGTGCCTTGAATGGTACTCCGAGTGTCGCGCCCGAATTGTCCCCACAACGAGGATGGAGAAGCCAAGTGACTTTTGGCTTCGAACGGGAGGAGTAGCGGGGAGCGTACTTCCCATTCATTGTTAATTACGTCGGATGCTATTCGAACAACGACTCCACAAGAGCCGCTCGTCCCGGATTCTCCAGAATCTCCAGATTAGCGCAAGCGGTCTATTTAAAAATGCCATTTCCAAGTAAAATCTCACTTTTTCACCTTCTTTCTGCAAAAATCTTCTTTCTAATCTTGCAAATGTTACAAATTTTTTGTACCTTTGCAGCTAAGAGCAGCAAAGGCGAATGAATTATGAACGATTATCGTTTTACAAATATTGACCAAGAGCCGACCGACGAGCAATTGTCTCAACTGATGCGCGAGGTGGCAGAAGAAGCGAAAGAACGTTGGGACAAAGCGCGTACTGCCTATTTCGCGCATATCGATCAGATGATACAAGCAATATGAGAAAGCCTGTGCTCATAGTATTTGCCTAATCTGCAACGTTTTGCACGGGCTATACGACAAACAGGTACCGGCTTTGAATCGACACAAAACACATCTTCTCCTGCATCAATCGCTTGAGCAATGTTCTTTCGTATTTGTTCGCATAAGTTGGCGGTGAACTTACGACGATCATTGTACTGGCGACGAGGAGAAATCGTTTGAGCTTAGCGAGATAAGAAATGAGGTTGGGGAAATCGGATTTGTACTCTTCTATTAGAGCAAACAAATACGATTCGCTATCTATACCAAATTGCTCGGCAGTGAGACTAAGTGCGATAACTTCAAGGTCAGAAAAGCGAGGAACAACACCTCTACGAGGCATATTTCCGCGTTCATCTACCAAATTTTTGGAAAATTTCTTGCATATGTCAAAAATTTTTCCGAACTTTGCAGCCAAGTTGCGCATGACGATGATGTTTTAGTTGTTTAACTTTGTTGATTAAGACACTACAAAGTTACTAAAAATCAGCGAATTGTGCAACTTTTTTTGTTAAAAATTTAATCAAAGAACATTTTTTATTCCGCCAACAGGTTTTTAAATATGAAAAGATTTCTATCATTTAGTTTGATGTGCCTTATGGCACTCACCATGAATGCGCAGAAGTTTGCTGTGCTTGAATTCCGCGGAGCGCGGAGTGTTTCTGTCGCTGATGTTGATGGCATTTCGGAAATGTTTATGACTTATTTCCGTCCGGCAGGATACACTGCAGTAGAACGAGCTCAAATTGACAAAATCATCTCCGAGCAAGGATTTCAACATTCTAATCTTACTGATGATCAGGCTGTTGCAGTAGGTCGTATATTGAATGTTTCCAAAGTCGTTGTCGGAAAAGTCAGCATGTTAGGAGGTCAGTATCAAGTGGATGTCCGTGTTGTAGATGTGCAAACAGGACATGATGTCGCACTTGATGGCGCAACCTTCTCCGGAGACTATCGAACCAATGTGCGCAATCTTGCCCAGAGACTTGCGGGGCAGATAGCCATTACTTCTGGAGGTACGGTGTCCCCAAGGCCAGCACAGCCCTCAGCACCGCAACCTCGCACTGAGCCCTACGTTATTTATGGGTATCTAAAAGTGTTCCCTACAGATTTGGGGACTTTTGATGCGGAGCCGAAGACGGTTTTAGGCCGTTTGAACCAGTCGCAGCAATACGGCTATGGAACTTGGCGTTTGCCGACCAATGAAGAACTCCAATTGATGCGCGCGAATAATGTGATAGGCTCAGGGGCATATATGACCAAAGAGAATCCGAAAGGTACTGTCCGTCTGGTTACTGACCGGGGAAAAGGAGAGGTGCTTCGTGCTGTTCCTGCTGGATATGTTGATTTAGGTCTGCAAAGCGGAACGCTGTGGAAAGATCAAAATGAAGCCGGAGGTTTCTATACCTATGATCAAGCAGTTGCTAAATTCGGCAATGACTTACCGACCAAAGAACAGTTGGAGGAATTGAAGACCTCATGCAAATGGACTTGGACGGGCAGTGGCTATAAAGTTGAAGGGCCGAGCGGCGAGTCAATTACGTTGCCTGCTTCAGGCTATCGCTATTGTAGCGGCGATGTGGACGGCGTCGGTTCGTACGGCATCTATTGGTCGTCCTCGCCCTACGACTCTGAGGGCGCGTGGTTCTTGGGCTTCTATTCTAGCGAAGTGTACATGAGCAGCTTCAGCTGTTGCAGCGGTCTATCTGTCCGCCTCGTCCATTAGTTGTCAGCACTAACCTATTGTTCTTATGTATCATCTGACGCCAGAGCAGTTACTTGCAGACTTATACACAGCATTTGCGGATGCAAAGAGGCACAAGTGTACGTGCGAAAGTTTGAAGCGCGTTTGAATGAGAACTTGCAGGCACTTGCAGATGATTTGTATAACAGAACATACAAGGCACAAGCAAGTACCTGCTTTTTATTATTACCGATCCGAAGAAACGCGAAGTATTCGCTGCAGTTTTCCGTGACAGGGGAGTTCATCATCTCTACTACAACTATACACACGAACTCTTTGAGCGGACTTTTATTCAGGATGCATACAGTTGTTTCCTCGGTCGTGGAACGCACTACAGCATCAATCGCCTGCAGCAGCATATACGGCAGGAGAGCCATAATTATAGCCGGCCGTGCTATGTCCTCAAAATGGATATCCGCGGCTACTTTATGCACATCAATCGCGAGCGGCTACTGGATATATTGCCTTCATAGCCTGCGCAAGATGGCAACTCATAGAGTGCTGAAACGCGTACCTCTAACATGGCAGGACAAGATAGATATGGATTTCGTAGAGTACCTGACGCGTGAAATTGTGTTGCTTGATCCTACTATTCGGTGCCGCTTAGTAGGCGACAAAAGCGAGTGGATCGATCTGCCATACGACAAAAGCCTGTATAACAGCTCCATCGGATGCGGATTGCCAATCGGAAATCTGACAAGTCAGTTGTTTTCCAATGTCTATCTCAATGTCCTTGACCAATACATGAAGTGTAATCTCCATTGCCGGCACTATGGCCGATATGTAGATGACTTCTATGTGGTGAGTGCGGATAGAGTGTGGCTGCGTTCTATTGTAGCGCTTGTTCGAGCATTTCTGCAACGCGAATTGCAGCTGACCTTACACGATGGCAAAGCGATGATTTATCCCGTGCAATACGGCGTAAGTTTTTTGGGGATGTTCCTCAAACCCTGGCGGATGACCGTTAGCCGTGATAGTATTCTTCGCATGCAACACAAGCAGGACATATTATATCACGAGTTCCGCACAGGTCGGGTACCCTTGCTACGTGTGGCTACTGCATTTGCCTCGTTCCGTGGGATATTATCACATGGCTATAACACGCGAGAATTACGCCGATATGCCTTATGAGGCTTAACTATTCATCCTTCGCGAGCATTTCGCAACTATTGTAGGCATGCGCCTATTCATTTTTTTTCGTGGCACTTTGACACTTTGGCACTATTGGGTCGCGGTAAAGCATTGAACTACAACGATCAGCGCGAAAGCGCCAAAGTGCCATCGCAATTTTGCGAAAATCACTTGTCGTTCTTGTCACTATCTGGATTTTGCCATCGTTCTTCTTGGTAGTTTCAGGCGTTTGCCAAACGCCGCTCTTTCTTCGTCAATTACGTCGGAATCGTATTCCGACATCGGCTCTGCCGAACAAAGCTTCGTCTATTTCGCCCAAATTGTATTTGGCTACGGCTCTGTTGAGCCGTCTCTTCGTCCTCTGCTCCAATCATCTGCTTGGAGAAATTTTTGCAACGTCCATTATAGGCAAATATCATTTCTGCTCAAAAAACCCCACTTTTCTAACATTTTCTTTCCCAAAAATTTGCAACTATCCAAACTTTTTCGTATCTTTGCACTCGCAACAGGTTTCCGCCAGCGATACCCATGCAATCCCAGTATTCATCGGGCTTGCATCGAGACATTATTAGGCTATTAACACGTGATTAACGCGTGATTAACAGGTGATTCAACTTTTCATAGGCAAAACACCCTACATAACTCATTTAAAAACATATAGTTATGGCACGTGCAGAATACTCACCAATTGTTACAGACCTGCGTGGCGCATCAGCCCCTGGCAAGATCCATCGCCAGAAGATTTTCCGTGATGCGAAAGGCAGAATTATTGGCAAGGCTAAAAATGAATACTTCGAAGTTGATCATCCCCGCAACTGGAAACGCAAACCCGCTGAAGGCGACGAACTCGCCAACCAGAAATCATGGGGTAAAGCCGCTTTCCTGACGCAAGCTCTTCTCAATACTGATGAAGGCCACGCATATCTCGATCAGCGTTTCACCAACCAGCTTCCCTCTACACGCGGCTCGCATCCTGACCCCTTGGCGTCATCTGACGCGCACACGCATACATACAAGCGTTACATGCGATTTGATGCCTATTGCCGCGCTATCATCCGCAACCTGCTCAAATTAACCTGCTGTAGCACGCCTCAAGAAACCCTTCTCTCACTTCGTCAGCACGAATAAATCGTTCTCTCTAACGCTTTCGGAACTTGTGCTTAGGATTGTATCTCGCTGAAGTTAGCCAATACCAAGGCGGTCATCGCCTCCACGACTGGCACCGCCCTCACGGCAACGCAGGTGTCATGACGGCCCTTGACGCCCGCTTGCGGTGTGGAGGGCGTCGGCTTGAACACGCAACGGAAACGGAGCGCAGTGCCGTCGGTGATGCCTCCCAGCAGGCCGCCGCTCTGGCGGTTGGCGACAGAACCCGGCTCTGTTACGCCCTCAAAACCGCTGCCGTAGTCAAAACCCTTGCAGGCGTTGATGCTCAGCATGGCGTAGGCCAGGTGTGCCTGCAGTTTGTCAAAAATCGGCTCGCCTAATCCCATGGGCAGACCCGTGACCTCGCAGGCTATGATACCGCCTATGCTGTCGCCTGCGGCACGGTAACCTGCAATCACTTCCTCGAAATGCTCCGGACGCCTCTCCGCGCCCACCTGTATCAGTTGCGCCCGGATAATTATGTCTTTCCCGGCAAGCATCTGCTGTGCCAGGCTGCCCGCTACCACGCGGGCGGCTGTCTCTCGTGCGGACGCTCTGCCCCCACCGCGCCAGTCGCGTATGCCGTACTTGGCGGCGTAGGTGCTGTCGGCGTGACCCTGACGGAACGTGTGCTTCAGCACTTCATAATCCTCCGGACGAGCATCGCGGTTGCGGATAAGAAAAGCTATCGGTGTGCCCAGCGTCACGCCGTCCAGCACGCCGCTCAGCCATTCGACCTCGTCATTCTCACTTTGCGCTCGCGCTGACACACCTACCGTCCCCCTCTCAGATGGAGTGAGCGTCGCAGCCTTATCCCCTTCTGCGAAGGGGGCTGGGGGGATGTCCTCCCCCTTTTGAGAAGGGGGCTGGGGGAATGTCATCGGTTTGCGGCCGGCACGGCGGTCAAGGTTCGCGCGGATGAGGTCCAGATCAATGTGCAGACCGGCCGGTACGCCGTCCAGAAC
>LXOW01049783.1_pt1 | contig 19059 bp, 21 predicted proteins | sample 1368591 | NCBI WGS metagenome assembly LXOW01 (sample SAMN04884650, study PRJNA319009) | bovine gut metagenome | isolation source: Cow rumen | host: Bos taurus | place: Italy: Legnaro (PD) | collected 2014-07-09
GGCTTCTTCTCAACCGCGGGCTTCGGCTCGGGCTTGCGCTCGACCTTGGCCTTGGGCTCGTCGGGGGCCTCGTAGCTCACGCGCACAACGGCGGGCACCGCCCCGATGCCGAGAAAGCCGGATTTCGGACGGGTGACGATCTCATAGGTATAGCTGATGTCGTCCACATCCAGACCGAGCTCGGCGAGCGCTGCGCGCAGAGCCTCGTCCACGGTGCGGGCGGATTTTTCCAAAGATTTCATCATAGTCGCTTACTCCTGTGTGATAGTAGCCTCCACGCTCTCCTCGGGTATGCTCTCGTCGATGGACGCGGCGCCCTCGGATTCCAGCGCGGCGGCCTCGGTGGCCTCGGCTGCGGCTTCCGGATTCGTGAAGCGGTCGGGCACGTAGGCGCGGCCGCGGGCATAGCGGCGGTTGCCGACCTGGGAGGCGGGCTTTTCCTGCTCCTTGATGCCGAGGCGCTCGCGGCGGGCGGCGCGGTCGGCGCGCTCCAGCGCGGCCTTGCGCTCGTCCTGCTTCTGCTTCTCGCTGGCCTGGAGCTTTTTCTTGCTGGTGTTGGCGTTGACCTCGGTCTTGCCCTCGGCCTTGAGGCGCTCGGTCTCGAGGCGCTTGGCCTCCAGCTCCTTCTCACGCTCGCTGCGGGCGGCGGCGCGCACTGCCTCCTCCTCGTCGAGCTTGCGGCGGTAGATCTTGGTCAGCACCACGTCGCGGATCATGCCGAAGAGGGAGCTCGCGATCCAGTAGATACCCATGGCGCCGGGCATGATGAAGCAGATCCAGATCGAGGTGAGGGGCATGATCATGTTCATGCTCTTCATCGAAGCCTGCGCCTGCTCGGAGCCGGGCCCCGCGGCGGCGGGGTTCATCTTCGTGCTGATCTGCATCGAAGCCCAGCTCAGCGCGGCGGAGACGAAGGGGATCAGGAACAGGCCGATGGCGGCCCAGGTCCAGTCGCCCTTCATAAAGAAGTCCCACTGGGGCTGGTCGCCCAGATTGAGACCGAGGAAGGAAAAGTCGATGTTTACAAGATTGGGGTCGAGCTTGTCGGCCAGGCCGGACTGGACGAGCTCCCAGTTGTCGTGCATGACCTTGGTCAGCTCGATCTCGGCGTAGGCGCTCGCGCGGCCGGAGGCGGCGGTGTAAAGCCCCTGCTCCACCAGAAACTCCTGCAGCGTGGTCACGAAGTCCTGGCTCACGAACATCATGCGCGTGAGGGGCTGGCGGATGACGCTGTACAGGGCGATCAGGATGGGGAAGGGGATGAGGGACCAGAGGCAGCCGGACATCGGGTTCACGCCCTCCTCGCGGTAGAGCTTCTGCATCTCCTCGTTGAGCTTTTGCTGATTGCCCTCGTGCCGGCGCTGCAGCTCGCTGATCTGCGGCTGGAGGCGGCTCTGGCGCATCATGCTCTTTTTGCTTTTAGCCATGAAGGGAGCCAGAACCAGGTTCACGACCAGCGCGAACAGGATCAGCGCCCAGCCGTAGCTGCCCGTCAGGCTGTAGAGCCAGACGAAGAGCTTGGCGAAGGGCCAGGTGATCATTTCCCAGAATGACATTCGCATTCTCCTTAATGTGTGGGTTAGATGGCGCCTTTTTCAGGGCACCGGGTCGTAGACGCCGCGCTTCCCGTGATAGAAGGGATGGCAGCAGCAGACGCGGCGCAGAGCCAGCCAGCCGCCCTTGAGGGCGCCGTACTTTTGAATGGCCTGCATCGCGTATTCCGAGCAGGTGGGGCGAAAACGACAGCAGGGGGCGCGATACGGGGAGATGTGCCGCCGGTAGAAGCGGATCAGGAGGAGAAGCAGCGCTTTCATAGCCTCAGATCCAGATCGCTGCAGGCGCGCAGATAGGCGCTCTCGAGCTTGCGGTAGGGCGCGCCGACGGCGCGCGTGCGCGCGACGACGACGAGATCATAGCCCTGCTTTGTCCCGGCAGCATTGAGCCGCACGATCTCGCGCAGACGGCGCCTCACGCGGTTGCGCACGACGGCGCCGCCGAGCTTGGCGGAGACCGTATAGCCCAGGCGGTTCTCGCCGAGGCGGTTGGGGCGCGCATAGAGCACGAGATAGGAGTTCACGGCGCTTTTACCCTTGGCGTAGAGCCGCCGAAAGTCGCTGTTCTTTTTTAGGGTGCCACGCACTTTCACGGCTCGAATCTCTCCATACACCGAAAGGGCGGATCGCTCCGCCCTCAGTTATCGTGTTGTCACTGTTCGTGTTTTCGGCCTGCTCACAGGGACGGATCAGTAGCTGAGCTTGGCTCTGCCCTTCGCTCTGCGGCGGGCGAGGACCTTGCGGCCGTTGGCGGTCGCCATTCTCTTGCGGAAGCCGTGCTCTTTCTTGCGCTGGCGCTTCTTGGGCTGGTAGGTACGAAGCATGTTCTTGCACTCCTTTCGAACAGTAATACTCAACATCCCTCCCGCCGGGGCGGGAGAAAAGTAGTTGACAAAAACCACCCGACAACTTGCGCTGTCGAGTGGATATTATACCCGATAGAGTGCAGGCTTGTCAATCTTTTTTTATTTCTTCAAATCCTCCCCGTGGATGAGCTTTTTGAGCGGGGCGTAGACGGCCATCGTCACGACGAGGGTGAGCAGCAGCTCGCCGCCCATGTACCAGCCGTTGTAGGCCGCGGAGTAGACGGCGGAGCTCATGCCGAGCTCATTGGGCCAGAGCGCATCCCAGATCCACATGCCGGTGACAAAGTGGCAGATAAAGCGCAGGAAGAAGCTGACCGCTATGCCGACGGCGACGGCCTTGCGCGTGTTGCCCGGCTGGCCGCCGAAGAGCGAGGCAAAGCCGATGACCGTATAGGCCACGATGTAGTCGAAGAGGATGATCCCGGCGGCCATGACGGCGCTGCTGGCATAGCGCACGTTGTCGAGGCCGAGCAGCATCTGCATCACGCTGTAGACGAAGGCGGAGAAGCCGCCCCACTTCCAGCCGTAGCGGAAGCTGACGATCACGAGCGGGAGCATGCTGCAAATGGTCATGCCGCCGCCCATGGGCATGTCGATCTTGAGCATGCTCAAAACGGTTCCCAGCGCCAGCAGAATGGCGGTCTCGGTGAGTCTTTTGGTGTTGTACTTCATGATATTTCCCTCCCATAATCATTCGCGGGAAGCGGAGCGAAAAACGCAGGTTCAAAAACAGAACCTGCGTTTCACGCTCGCGTGTTCCTACGCCGGCATTACCCGGATCAGGTTCCAGGGTTTCAGAGCTCACTTACTCTGTCTCAGCCGGGAGTACCCAGCGCCCCTTGTTCAATTGACAGCTTCATTGTATCCCGCACGGGCGGACTTGTCAAGCCAAATCACCACGGATACCGCGGAAACCCGCTTTCAAACGTGACTGTCAGCCCGCCGCTCACACCGTAGAAGGCGCGGAAGTAGCCGAGGCGCGTCTGCGTCTCTGGGTCGGGGTACCAGATCAGCTCGCCGTGCGGCAGCTCCGGCAGCATGACCTCGCCCTCCGACCCCTCAAGCAGCGCAAGGCGCTCCCGATAGCCGGCGCCGAGCTCGCGATAGGCAAGCCCAAGCCGCAGACAGGCGCAGAGCAGCAGCGCCGCGAGCGCGAGAGTCGGCCACCGGCGCGGCAATTGCGGAAGCTGCGCGAGCAGCAGCAGCGCGAAGACCGATTCGAGCACATAGGGCGTGAAGAACAGCCGCCCGCCCTCCGTTGTCGTGATGGCCAGCGGCAGCAGCACGAGCGGCGCGGAGAGCCAGCAGAAGAGCAGCCGCGCGCAGAGCAGGCGCCGCTCGCCGAAGAGCAGCAGGCACTCGAGCGCGACCGTGAGGAAATACAGAAAGCTCACGGCGACGGCGAGGTACACGCTGCGCTTCTCCGTCGAGAGCGCCGGTTCGCCAAAGAGCGCGCAGAGCAGGAAATACAGAGCGAAGCAGGCGTTGACCGCTCCGACGGCGGCGCGCCGCTTCCTGTCGCAGCAGAGGAAGAGCAGCAGCAGCACGCCGCAGCTCAGCGCGGTATTGCGCCCCCAGAGCGAGGGGAAGTATTTAATGTAGTAAAGCAGGCAGCGCAGAAGCCAGGGGAGGAGCCCGACGTGGTCGTTCGGTACGAGCTCGCGCGTGGCGTTGATCGCCTGTCCCTCGGTGAAGAGCACGGCGAACACGCCGCTCGAAAACAGCAGCCCCAGCCCTGCGCAGCAGCCGAGCAGCAGCGCGAGCGTCCCAGGCTCGAAGCGCCCCTCCCGCACACGCCGCAGCAGCAGGAAGCCGAGGCAGACGCCGACGGAATAGAGCGCGACGTTTTCGAGAAAGAGCTGCATCGCGAGCCCGTACAGAAAGAGCCCCGCGAGAGCGGGCACGGACGGGCGCTCCCTCTCCGGCGCGCCGTAGAGCAGCGCGAGAGCGCCGAGCAGAAACAGCACGGAGAGCACGAAATTGCAAAAGCCCGACACCCAGCCGCAGCTCTGCCGCCAGACAGCAGACGGCATCAGCACAAACAGCAGATTGGCCGCGAGCAGCAGCGCGGGGCGGCGCGCGCTCTCCCCGCCGAGGCGGGAGACGAGCTCCAGCTCCAGGGCGGGGAGAAGCGCAAAGGACAGCGCCATGACAAGGGTTTTCAGCAGGGGAGAGCGGGTCAGCAGCACGACGAAGGCGTTGCCGAGGTAGCGGCTGTTGACGCTCGCCGTGAAAAGCTGCTCAAGCCCGATGGGCAGCCCCCAGTCCCAGTCGTCGTGGGTATAGGGGATCTGCGCGGCGATATAGAGATAGAACACAAGCAGCGCGGCCAGCAGCGCGCCATAGCCGCGCCGGGCGCGGGCGGACTCAGTCATTCCGGAAGCTCGCCGCCTTGTCGATGATGAACTGCCTGAGCCAGGCCCCGGCCTCCTCGTTCGTCAGCGCAAAGTCGATGATGCTCTCGAGATAGCCCTTGAGGTTGCCCGTGTCGTAGCGGCGGCCCTCGAAGTCCACCGCGCACATCTTCTCGCGGTGTACGAGCTCCTTCATGCCGTCGGTGAGCTGGATCTCATTGTTGCGCCCCGGCGCGGTGTGCTCGAGGATGTCGAAGATCGCGGGTGTCAGCACATAGCGGCCGAGGATCGCGAACTGCGAGAGCTTTTCTTCGAGCGTCGGCTTCTCGTTCATGTCGCTGATGCGGTAGACGCGCTCGCCGAGCTTCTCCTCGAGCTTGACGGAGGAGTATTTCACGATCAGCTCGTCCGGCACCTGCCGCACGGCGATGGCGCTGCACTCGTTGGCCTCGGCCGCCTCCACAAGCTGCTTGAGCACGGGCTTTTGCGCGAGCATGATGTCGTCGCCGAGCAGGACGCCGAAGGGCTCGTCGCCCACGAAGCTGCGCGCGCGCCAGATCGCGTGGCCGAGACCCTTGGTCTCCTTCTGCCGCAGGAAGAACACGTCGGCCATATCCGCGACGCGGCGGACGGTCTCGGCCTCGTGGCGCTTGCCGTCGGCGATCAGGCGCTCCTCCAGGTCGGGCGCGTAGTCAAAATAGTCCTCGATGGGGCTCTTGCCGCGGTTGGTGATGATCAGAATCTGCTCGACGCCGGCGGAGACCGCTTCCTCCACGATGTACTGGATGACCGGCTTGTCCACGAGGGGCAGCATTTCCTTGGGGATGCTCTTGGTGTTGGGCAGCAGGCGGGTGCCGAGACCCGCGGCGGGGATGATCGCTTTCTTGACGCGCATACGCAGTTCTCCTTTCACTCCCGCGGCGCGGGGGTTAACTGATGATTTACTCTCTGGATGAATTCACGGACGGACGGTATTCTGGGAAGCTGCCGCAGCAGCGTATAGCCGATCAGGTACAGCACGCCCGCCTCGCCCAGACCGACGGTCAGGGCGTTGAAGACGAAGGAGGCCAGCGCGCTGTCGGGGAACTCCTGGAAGCCGTAGCCCCAGGTGAGCACCGCGCCGACGATGCCGGCGTTGAAGACGACGGGCATCAGGCAGCCCAGCAGCCGGTTTTTGACCGTGCTGCCCTTCTTGCCGAACCGGGCCGTCAGCAGCCCTGCCAGCAGCGTCGCGAGAGAGCCGAAGACGATGTCCAGGACACTCCCGGTGTAGAGATTCGCGACGACGCAGCCGATGAAGACGCCCCACACCGTACTCGGCATGAGGAAGGGCAGCACGGTGAGCGCCTCGCTCACGCGAAACTGCACGGGGCCGTAGCTGATCGGCGCGAGCGCCACGGTCAGCGCTGCGTAGGCGGCGGCGAGCACGGCCGAGACCGCGAGGGGCAGAAGCTTGCTGTTGCTGTTTTTGTTCACTTTTGGGAACCTCCATTTTTTATTTGAGGAAAGGATGAAGAATCAGCCTTTCCTGTCGCTGGGTGTGGAAACCAGCGGATATACATATTGAGTTAGGAGTTATGAGTTAGGAGTGAGGAGTTGTGTCGCTTCGCGACAGAGTATAACTCCTAATTCCTAATTCCTCATTTCTCACTCCTTCGTCATATTCCTCCCTTGACCGCAGGGAGAACTCGCAGCCGCAGTAGCGCTGCTGATAGAGGCCGTACTGCCGCGAGAGCTCAGTTGAGCGCTGCTCGCGGCCCTGCTTCTTGAAATCCGAGGGCAGCCACTTGACGCCGACGCGCGCGGCGACAGCCTCCCCGAGGGCGTTGATGCGCACCGCGTCCTTGTAGCGCGAGAGCGAGAGCGTCGTGCAGAAGTAGTCGAAGCCCCGCGCCTTCGCGAGGCGCGCGGTCTCCTCGAGGCGCAGACGGAAGCATTCGGTACAGCGCTTCCCGCCCTCCGGCTCATCCTCGAGCCCCGCGGCGGCGGCGTAGTATTCCCCGCTGCGCCAGTCCTCGGCGAGCACGGCGACGCGCCCGGCGAGCCCCATCTTTTCGATCAGCTCCCGCTGCGCCGCAAGGCGGCGGTCAAACTCCGCCTTGGGGTAGAGGTTCGGGTTATACCACAGCAGCGTCACGTCGAAGAACTGCGTCAGGTACTCAAGCACCGCGCTCGAGCAGGGGCCGCAGCAGCTGTGCAGCAGCACAGAAGGGCGCGCTGACCCCTGCGCGGCGATCAGCGCGTCGAGTTCTTTTTGATAATTTCGTCTCATGCGGCTATCATAGCACAAGTTACGGAAAAATGCTATAGATAGATTTCAGCAAATGTAAAACACTTCCACACTTGACGCGGCTGTCCGTCTCGTGTCAATCTGAGGAGCCGTACTCTCCCCCCCTGTCAATCTGAGGAGCCGTACTCTCCCCCCCTGTCAATCTGAGGAGCCATACTCTCCCCCCTGTCATTCTGAGGAGCCGTACTCTCCCCCCTTGTCATTCTGAGGAGCCGACAGGCGACGAAGAATCTTTTGCGGAGGACCCTTCGACTCCGTTTCGCTCAGAATGACAGAGTGGTGAAACCGGCGGCGGAATGACGCGGGAGCGGACAGTTACCCCCTTGACGCGGGGCGGTGGGAGGGGGTATTATGTAAACAAATCCGAATACATACCCGACAGGAGGCATACGCCATGGACAGCCGCACCAGCAAGCAGAACTATTACCTCGACATCGCCGACGCCGTGCTGGAGCGCTCCACCTGCCTGCGCCGCAAGTACGGCGCGATCATCGTGCGCAACGACGAGATCATCTCCACCGGCTACAACGGCGCGCCGCGCGGCCGGCGCAACTGCTCCGACCTCGGCTTCTGCACCCGCGAGAACCTGCACATCCCCTCCGGCGAGCGCTACGAGCTCTGCCGCAGCGTCCACGCCGAGGCCAACGCCATCATCTCCGCCCCCCGGCGGGACATGATCGGCGCGACGATCTATCTCGTCGGGCGCGACGCGAAGACCAACGAGCTGCTGCACGACGCGATGAGCTGCTCGATGTGCAAGCGGCAGATCATCAACGCCGGCATCGACAAGATCGTCATCCGCGTGAACGAGACGGAATACCGCACGATCCCGGTCAGCGACTGGATCGAGAACGACGACAGCATCTTTTTGCTGTAATCAGTCCTTCATCAGCGCCTCGAGCTCGCCGACGAGCTCGCCGAAGAGCGCGAGCGCGGCGTCGACCGGCTCGCCGCTCGCCATATCGACGCCCGCGAGGCGCAGCAGGCTGATCGGGTCGGCGCTGGAGCCGGAGGAGAGGAAGCGCTTGTAATCCGCGACCGCGCTCTCGCCCTCCGAGAGGATGCGCTCGGCGATCGCGACGGCGGCGGAGAAGCCGGTCGCGTACTGGAAGACGTAGTAGTTGTAGAAGAAATGGGGGATGCGCGCCCACTCGAGGCTGATCTCCTCGTCCCGCGCCATGTCCGGGCCGTAGTAGAGCGCGTTGAGCTCGCCGTATTTCTTCCGCAGCAGCTCCGCGGTCAGGGTCTGCCCGGCCTCGGAGGTCTCGCCCATCCACAGCTCGAACTCCGCAAACATGGTCTGGCGGAAGAGCGTGGCCTTGAACTTGTCGAGGAAGTGGTTCACGAGCGCAGCGCGGCGGCGCTTATCCTCGGTTTTGGAAAGCAGGCGGCGCATCAGCAGCACCTCGTTCACGGTCGAGGCGACCTCGGCGACGAAGATCACATACTGGCTCGTGGAGACGGGCTGGGTCTTGGCGCTCAGATAGCTGTGCATGGCGTGGCCCATCTCGTGCGCGAGCGTGAAGACGCCGGTGAGCGTGTCCTTGTGGTTGAGCAGGACGTAGGGGTGCGGGTCGGAAGAGCCCGTGCAGTAGGCGCCGCTGCGCTTGCCCGTGTTCTCGTACACGTCGAGCCAGCGGTTTTCAAAGCCCTCGCGCAAGACGGCGGTATAGTCCTCGCCGAGCACGCCGAGCGCGTCGAGCACGATGGCCTTGGCCTCCTCAAAGGGATAGCTGCCCGCGGCCTCGGGGACGATGTGGGCGTAGGCGTCGTACATGTGCAGCTCGTCGACGCCGAGGAGCTTTTTGCGCAGGGCGACGTAGGCGTACATCTTGTCGAGATTGGCGTGTACGGTCTCAATGAGCCGCCGGTAGACGGCCTCCGGCACCTCGCTGCCGTCGAGCGAGGCGGCCAGGGTGCTCTCATAGCCGCGCGCCTTCGCGTAGAAGCGCAGACCCTTGAACTGCCCGTCGAGCGTCGCGGCGAAGGTGTTCGCAAAGCCCTCCACCGTGCCGTAGAGCGTGCGGAAGGCGCTCTCGCGCAGCGCGCGGTCAGCGCTCTCCAGGAGCGGGACGTAGCTTGCGCTCGTGAGCGGGTGTTCCGCGCCCTGCGCGTCCACGGCGGGCGGGAAGCGGAGATCGGCGTCGGCCAGAACGCTGCGGATGTGCTCGGCGCTGCGCGTGATCTCGCCCGCCGAGGCCAGCAGCTTCTCCTCCGCGGGGGAGAGGATGTGCGCGGCGCGGCGGCGGATCTGATACAGGCTGCGCTCGTAGCTCTCCAGCTCCGGTTGCGCGATCGTGAAGAGATTCAGCCGATCCTGATCGATCGCCATGATCTCGGGCGCGGCGAAGGCCGAGGCCGCGGACACGGACACGATCAGCCCCATCGCCTTGCCGAGCATGTCCTGATACACGGCGTTCGCGGTATCCTGATCGCTCCTGCAGTGCGCGTAGACAGAGAGCCGGCCAAAGCGCAGGTGCGTCTCGTCCGAGAGCCGCAGCCAGCGCAGCAGGGTCTCGGCGTCGTCGCCGAGATGTCCCCGGTAGGCTGCGAGCGCCTCGGGCAGCGCGCCGAGCGCCTCATATTCGGCGTGCCAGGCGGCGTCGGTTTCAAAGAGCGCGCTCAAATCCCAGGTAAATTCCGCGGGAACCTCTTCCCGCTTTCCAAATGTAAGTGCCATACTTTCCCTCCATCGTTCATAGTTTTTGAATATGGCACCAGTATAACACAGCGCCGCGGCTTTGAAAACAGTTTTTCACCTTGGTAAACGACGATCGATTCGCTTTCGGCGTCTCCCGGAAAAAACATGCTCTGATCTCGTCACTTTTCCTTGAAATACCCAAAATATTCCTGCGGAAAAGTGCCTTTATCAGACCCTGCGCCCATTTTTTCCCGGGATCTGCTCTCGCCAGATCAATCATCGTTTTCCTTGCTTTTCCGCATTCGGGCGGGTATAATGGGACAATCACAAGCTGCATACTCCGGGAGGGCTACGATGGTCGGGAAAAAAGGGCAAAACTATCTGCACGGCGCGGCGATTCTGACGCTCGGCGTCGTCGTCATGAAAATACTGGGCTTCTTCTACAAGGTGCCGCTCGGCAACCTCCTCGGCGACGAGGGCTACTCGATGTTCATGGGCGCGTACAGCATCTACGCGATCTTCTTCACCCTCGCGACGGCGGGCTTGCCCGTCGCGCTCTCGCGCCTGGTCGCCGAGGCCGACGCCAAGGGCCGCGCGCGGCAGGAGGAGAAGATTTTCCGCGTCGCGCTCGTGAGCTTCACCGCGCTCGGGCTCGTGTTCGCGGCGATCCTCTTCTTCTTCCCGCACTGGCTCGCCGCCGTCTATCTCGAGAACCCCGACGCGGGCCCGAGCGTGCGCGCGATGGCCCCGGCGATTCTGCTGGTGTGCATGGTCTCGGCCTACCGCGGCTACTGCCAGGGCAACGGCAACATGATCCCCACCACCGTGGACGAGGTGCTCGAGGTGCTGCTCAAGGTCGTCTCGGGTCTCGCGATCGCGGCGTTCATCCTGCGTCCGCAGCCCGGCCGCCTGCCGAATCTCCCGCTGGGCTCCGCCGGGGCGATCTTCGGCGTGTCCATCGGCTCGCTCGTGTCGCTGCTGTACATGGTCTTCTACAAGCGCCGCCACTATGACGAGCTCGCCGCGCCCTATACCGCCGGGCGTCACAGCGCCCACCGCCGGGAGGAGGAGACCGCGGTCGATCCCGCGCTCAAGATCGTGAAGGACATCTTCTCCATCGGCATCCCGATCGCCTTTGGCGCCTGCATCCTCGCGATCCTCAACAGCGTCGATTCCAAGCTCTGCATGAACCGCCTGCAGAGCGCCGCTCACCTGAGCTACCGCGAGGCGAAGGTGCTCTACGGCGTCTACGGCAAGGCGCAGACGCTCTTCAACCTCCCCGCCGCCTTCATCACGCCGCTGACCATCTCCATCGTCCCGGCCATCTCCGGCGCGCTCGCACGGCGCGACGGCAAGACCGCCGCCGCCGTGTCGGAGGACTCCATGCGCATCTCCGCCGTGCTCGCGATCCCGATGGGCGTGGGTCTCGCGGTGCTGGCGGAGCCCATCATGAACACGCTCTATCCCGGCAGCCACCGCGCCGGAGCGGGGCTCTTGCAGATCATGGGCGCGGCGTCCTTCTTTGTCTGCATCGTGCTGATGGAAAACGCGATCCTCCAGGCCTCCGGGCGCGAAAAGCTCACCATGGTCACGCTCATCACCGGCGGCTTCATCAAGATCGTGATCAACTGGTTCCTTGTCGCCCAGCCGCATATCAACATCTACGGCGCGCCGATCGGCACGCTCGTGAGCTACTTCGTCATGGCCGTGATGAACTATGTCTTCATGGGGCGCACACTCGAGCACCGGCCGCGGCTCCTGCGCGTCTTCGCAAAGCCCCTGGCCTGCTCCGCCGTCATGGGCGCCGCGGCCTGGGCGAGCTTCGGGCTGCTCCGCCGTCTGCTGCCGCCGGGCTTTCTCGGCACGGTCGTCGGTATGGGGCTCGCCATCGCGCTCTCCGTCGCTTTGTATCTCGTGATGACCGTGCTGACGCGCAGCGTCACGCGCGAGGACATGGCGCTCATCCCCGGCGGGGAGAAGCTCGCGCGGCTGCTGCATATCCGCTGAGGCGCGGCGACGAAGCTTTTTCGTTTTGGCTCCCCCGCGTAAGGGGAGCCGGAGGCGGGGGTGAACTGTTACGCTGACATGGCTGACATGGGCGAAAAACAGGAAAAAAACTCTTGAATTGGCCGCTCCGCTGTGCTATACTACCGCTTGCTGTGGATTTCAGCATATAATCTGCCCCTGAGGGCAGAATGAATGAAAAGGGCTTTATGCCAATACAGGAGGAACAAACATGAATAAAACCGAACTGATTGCTGCCGTCGCAGAGAAGTCCGGCCTGAGCCGCAAGGACAGCGAGCAGGCCGTGAACGCCGTTTTCGAGTCCATCACCGCCTCCCTCGCCGCAGGCGAGAAGGTTTCCCTGCTCGGCTTCGGCACTTTCGAGGTCAAGGAGCGCGCCGCGCGCGTCGGCCGCAACCCCCAGACCAAGGAAGAGATGACCATTCCCGCCTCCCGCGCCGCCTCCTTCAAGGTCGGCAAGGCGCTCAAGGACGCCGTCGCGGCAAAGTAAAGGAAAAACAAAACGAAAGCAGCACGGGCTTCCGCGCTGCTTTTCTGTTCTCTGGAAAGGAGCTGTCATGCGTCTCGATAAATATCTCAAGGTCTCGCGGCTCATCAAGCGCCGCACGGTCGCGAACGACGCCTGCGACGGCGAGCGCGTCTCGGTCAACGGCCGCCAGGTCAAGGCCAGCTATCAGGTCAAGGTCGGCGACGTGATCGAGATCGCCTTCGGCCAGCGCACGCTGCGGGTCGAGGTCACGGCGATCAACGAGACGGCCAACAAGGCCGACGCCCCGGCGATGTATAAAGAACTATGAACTATGAGAGCGAGCCCCCCGCCTTGGGTGGAGGGCTCGCTCTCATAGGATCTGAGCCCCCACCTTCGGCGGGGGCTTCTTTTATCAAATAACGAACTTGCGCAGGTTCTCCGGGAGCTTTTCGGGCTCGGCGGAGACGCTGACCACGAAGCTGATGTTCTCCTGGTTCGAGAACTTTTCCAGCCAGCTCATGAACTTCACCAGCGCTTCGGGGGACTTGTCATTCACGAGCTTGTAGAAATTGTCGATGAAGAAGTGCGTGATGTCATAGTTCCCGGCGTGTACGCCGCAGATGATGCCCTTGAGAAACTCATAGCTGCCGATGTCGTAATCTCCCGCGTCGATCAGCCGCGCCTGATAGGGGATATCGAAGGTGAGCTTGCGCTCCTTCTCGATCACCACGACGTCGCCCGTCTCTTCCGCGACGGCGGCGCGCACCATATCGACCAGACGTTTGGTTTTCCCGGAGCCCTTCAGCCCCATGATGAGACTCAGCATAGCATACCACTCCTTATCCGTTTTACCGGTTTGTTGCCTACAGTGTACCATGTTTGTCCCCGCCGCGCAAGAGTCGAGTTGTAAATAATTCGTGTATCCGCCAAGCTGACAGCATCCGACGCGCGCGGGGCTTCCGTCGCGGCGATACCGGGACTCTCCCCTCAGCCCTGCTCTTCCAGAAAGCGCAGCACCTGCTCGCGGTTTTTGAGCGCGGTGAGGGCGCCGACGGCGGTGGTGCAGATCGCACCGCAGGCGTTGGCAAAGCGCAGCGCCTCGCCGATCTCCGCGCCGCGCAGCAGCTCCGCGGCCAGCGCCGCGACGAAGGTGTCCCCCGCGCCGGTGGCGTCCACGGCTCGGATGCGGCAGGGCGGCAGAGAGAGCGACCGTTCGGCGTTTTGAAAATAGCAGCCCTTCGCCCCGAGCTTGATGACGACGTTCTTCACGCCGCAGTCGAGAAAGACCCCGGCCATCGCCTCCGGCTCGTCCCGCCCGGTGAAGAAGCGCGCTTCATCCTCGTTCGGCGTGATGTAGTCGACGAGCGGCAGCGCCTCGGCGAGGTCGGCGAGCGCCAGCGCGCGGAAGTTCGGGAGCTTCGTGTCGGCGAAGACGAGCTGCCCCGCCGCCTTCGCCGCGCGCAGGACGCTCAGGACGATCTCCTTCTCGTCGAAGGGCGCGCGAAAGAGCGAGCCGAGGATCAGCGCACGTGCGCCGGTGAAGCGCTCCGGAGCGCGCTCGGGGCGGAAGTTGTAGCGGTGCGCGCCGTTGGTGACGGACTTGCGCGTGCCGTCGGCGTTCACGAACATCGTCGTGACAGGCGTCGGATGCGCCGCGTCGCGCAGCACGGAGGCGAGCGACACGCCGTTTTGCCGCAAGGCGGCCTCCACCATGTCCCCGGCCGCGTCCGCGCCGAGAGAGCAGAAAATGCCCGTGCGCAGCCCGAGCTTCGCGGCGGCGACGGCCTCGTTCACGGCCTCGCCCCCGACGTTCAGCGAGCCGGACTCCGCGCGGTAGCCCGAGGCGGACACGGGCGTCGGATCAAAGCCGCGGATGATCGAGTCCACCAGCGCCGTGCCGACGCAGATCAGATCAAGCTCCGGCGCCATCGCTCATTCCCCGATATCGCCGCGCACGACCTTGCCGATGTTCCAGAGATAGGCGGCCTTGCGCGCGGCCTCGAAGCGATCCTCCGGCCGCCGGAACTCAAAGGACGCGGTCTGCGCCCCGCAGTCGAGGCACATCGCGTACCAGCACCAGCCGTTCTCCTCCTCCAGCAGCCCCGCGCCGCCGCAGTAGGGGCAGTCCTGGAGCTCAAGCTGAGCGTGAATATCCATGGTTTACCTCCTGAGAATGAAAAATGAAAAACGAAAAATGAAAAATAAAGGTGTCGCCTGCGGCGACGGATTTAGTCCTCGAGTACGAGGCAGTTCATCTTCCCGCTCAGGGCGGTGCAGGCGTCGATGGCGATGACGCCGGGGGCGCAGTAGGGGCTGAAATCGGCGTCCTCGCCGAATTCCGAGCCCTTGCCCTCGTAAGCACAGTGCCCGTAGGAGCAGTGATAATGCCCGCAGACGACGGTCTTGTCCTCCGGGTGGGCAACGCGCGCGGCGGCCATGCCGTTGATCCACCGCGCGTCGCGCCAGGCGCGCGTGTCGGCGCTGCGCCAGTCCTCGCGCCAGACCCAGCCGAAGGGGCTCTGCTCGGAGGGCAGCCAGCCGTGCGTGAAGATATAGCGCGGCGTCTCCAGGTAGTTGACCGCCGCGGGGAGGATGTCGGTATAATAGGGCGTCTGCCGCGCGGCCAGGACGAGCGCGCGGGCGGAGAAGCGCATGCACCCCGGCTCGAGCCCGGTGAGCTGCAGGGCGGTCTGATAGGTGCCGTTGTGCAGGTGGTGCCGCAGCGGGCGGCCGCGATCCTCATTTAGCAGCGCGACGAAGAGATCCTCGTGGTTGCCGCGGATCAGGATGGTCTCGCCGCCGCGCAGCAGCTCCAGAATGCCCTCCTGCATGGCGAGCGCCTCCTCCCCGCGGTCGAAGATATCGCCGAGCAGCACGAGGCGCTTGTCGCCGCTGTCTTCGTCCCAGCCCGCCTCCGCGAGCGTCCGCCGGAAGAGCGTGTAAAAGCCGTGGATATCGGACATGACATAGTAGCGCACAGCCTTCCTCCTCCCGAATGGACGAAAAACGCCCGCCCTGCGCCGCAAAAGGCGCAGAGTGGGCGCTTTGTTCAGCTTTACTTCTCAAATACGACGGCGGCGGAGTCGTTATAGAACAGCGTGACGTACTCCTCCAGCGTGACGCCGAGCTCGTGGATCTGCGCGGCGGAGGCGTCGCCCACATAGCGGAAATGCCAGGGGCAGGCGGCCACGCCCGTGCTCTCCTCGCTCTCGGCCGGGTAGCGCCGGATGAAGCCGTACTCCCAGGCGTGCGCGTCGAGCCAAGCAAGCAGGGGACTTGCCTCGGCGTTCTCGCTCGCGCCGTCGGCGAAGTCCACGGCCAGCCCGAGCTCATGCTCGGAGTATCCCGCGCTGTCGTCCTCGAGCGTGAGGGCCGGGTTCGCCTCCAGCTCGCTCCGGCTGACGAAGCCCGCGCGGACGAGGGGCCGACAGCCCGCGGCCTCGGCGGCGCTCAGCATGGTCTCCAGCGCCTGGGCGCAGTTCTCGTCGAGCTGCACGCCGCGCACGGCGACAAGCTTCGGCGTGAAGCCCGCGGCGTCGACGCTGTTGTAGGGGTTCACGAGCGCGGTCGTCAGCGAGCCCTCCGTCTTCTGGCCGTTCCAGCCGAGCAGACGCAGAGCCGCGAGTCCGATCAAAGCCAGGAGCAGCAGCGCGGCCAGCACGATCACGGCCGGCTGAACGCCCTGCCTGGCGCGGGAGCGGGAATGTTTACCTTGACGGGGCATAGGCCGTCCTCCTCTCGCGGAAGCTGTGTACAATAGAATTATAGCATATCCCCGCCGCAAAAGACAGAGCTTCGCGGCGCCTTTCAGAAAACTTAAGAAAGAATGATGTAACAGTCCCGATTGTCATTGTGAGCGCGAGCGAAGAATCCTTCTCCCGCCGCTTGCGCGACTATACGATTCTTCCGGCCACGGGCTCTGCGGCTCCTCAGGACGACACGGGATGAACTGCTGCAAGAATTACGATCCGTGCCGCGCAGCGGCACAGTGGGGGAGGCTCCTCTGCGTAAGGGGAGCTGTCAGCTCTGCTGACTAAGGGGTCGCCAGACTTCGCGAACCCCTTCGGCGCTGCGCGCCACTTGCGCGAGGGGAGGCTCCGGATGTCATCCTACCGTCCCCGGCGCAGCTCGAGGTACTCCTCCAGCGTGACGCCGAGCTCGCGGATCTCCTGCGCGTGCTGCACGCCGACATAGCGGTAGTGCCAGGGCTCGTAGATGATGCCGGTGATCTCGCTCGTGCCGTTGGGGTAGCGCAGGATGAAGCCGTAGTCCCAGCAGTGCTCCATGAGCCAGAGCTGCGCGCCCGTCCACTCCTGCATCTGGTCGAGGTAGGGGTACTCCTCGTCGATGATATCCACGGCGAGGCCGAGCTGGTGTTCGCTCGTGCCGGGCAGGGCGACGACGGTCGCGGCGAGGGCGGGCGCGTCCTCCGGGGAGACGCCCTCCTCGATCAGCCGCTCGATCTTGTTGTCGAACAGCCCCTGCTGGTACTCCTGCGTGCGGTAGGCCGAGCACAGAATGGGGATGTGCCCGGCGCGCAGACAGTCGTTGAGCATATTGTAGAGCGGCTCGGCGCAGCGCTCGTCCACCCAGTAGTCCTCCGCGATCTGATACCAGCTCTCCGCGTGGGCGAGCGACACGGTATAGCCCGCGGGGACGGAGTTCCAGGGATTGACGAGCGTCAGCAGGTCTAGTTCCTTCGCGCGCTGCGCCTCGCCCTTTTGTGCGGCGAGACGCTCAAGCCGCAGCCGCTGCAGCGCGCCGCGCCCGGAGCTCTCCGAGAAGAGCGCGCCGCGCAGGGTCTCGGCCTGCGCTTCGCCGCGCTGCGTGATGCGCCCCAGCAGCTCCCCGGCGAGCGTGCAGCTCTCCCGGTAGCGCCAGAAGCCGAGCGTCACCTGAATGCCGAGCCCTATGAGCAGCGCGAGCGCCGCAACGCAGCTCAGCGCGAGCAGCGCGCCGCTGGATTTGGATTTGACAGCCTGCATAGTCTATGTACCTACGGGTGTTCAGACGAACCAGAGCCCGAGATGTTCCAGCAGAATCTTGAGCCCGATGAGGATCAGGATGATCCCGCCAAGCCGCTCGGCCCCGGCCTTGAAGCGCGCGCCGAAGACGTGCCCGATGTAGACCCCCGCGCCCGAGAGCAGGAAGGTCACGACGCCGATGAGCCCGGCAGCGGGCAGGATGCGCACCGTCAGGAAGGCGAAGGTGACGCCGACGGCCAGCGCGTCGATGCTCGTCGCGATCGCGAGCAGCAGCATCGTGCGAAAGCCAAAGTCGTCGTCCAGCTTCTCCGCGTCGGTGAAGGATTCGCGCACCATGTTGCCGCCGATCAGGGCGAGCAGGAGGAAGGCGATCCAGTGGTCGACGCTGACGATCAGCGCCTCGAAGCGATAGCCCAGCAGCCAGCCGAGCACGGGCATCAGAAACTGAAAGCCGCCGAAGTAGAGTCCGGTCAGCAGGGCGTGCCGAACGCTCACGCGCTTCACGCTCAGCCCCTTGCAGACCGACACCGCGAAAGCGTCCATGCTCAGGCCGACCGCGATCAGCAGCAGCTCGGAAAGACTCATCACACCATCTCCTATGGGGCACACTCTACTCCAAACGCGGGGAAAAGTCAATGGGAGGAACAGACAATGACACAGTATACGCATGAACGACGGTGTGGGCGTAGGGGCGCCCCTACGGGCCGGATGATACGTTCATGCGTTTGCCGTGCAGACAATGAAGAATGAAGAGTGGATCATTATGGCGTCGCCTGCGGCGACGGATGAATTATACTCCGTGCCGCGCAGCGGCACACCTCAAGTATTCATTATTCATTCTTATCTGCCGTATACGTCGTTCGTGTCCCCGAGGGTGATCGTGACGTCTATCGTCTCGCCCTCGCGCCAGATCGTGAGCACCATCGTGTCGCCGACCTCGTGGGCGTTCTTCATGTCGTTGACCTCGGTCGTCGTCTTCACGGGGACGCCGTCGACGGCGATGAGCACGTCCCCGGCCTTCACGCCCTGCTTCGCCGCGTCGCAGTCGCGGCTCACGTCCGTGATATACAGGCCCTCGGGCAGCTCATAGCGCTCCTGCGCCTCCTCGGGGATCGCCCCGACCGTGATGCCGATGGCCGGGCGGCCGCGCACCTCGCCCTCGCTCACGAGCGCGCGCACGACGCGCTGCACGGTGGCCGAGGGGATCGCGAAGCCGATGCCCTCGATGCTCGAAAGCGAGGACATCATCTTCATATTCGTGATGCCGACGACCTGCCCGTACATATTGAACAGCGCGCCGCCGGAGTTGCCCTCGTTGAGGGCGGTGTTGGTCTGCAACAGCGTCATCGTGCGGCCCTGATAGCTCACGTCGCGGTCGATGGCCGAGATGATGCCGTCGGTCAGCGTCGAGCGGAACTCCTCGCCGAGGGGGTTGCCGATGGCCGCGACGGCCTCGCCGACCGCGAGGCGCTCGCTCTGCCCGAAGACGGCGGGCTGAAGCCCGGTCGCCTCGATCTTGAGCACCGCGAGGTCGCTCACGCCGTCCGCGCCGACAAGCGTCGCCTCATATTCCTCGTTGTTCGAGAGCGTGACGACGGCGCGGTCGGTGTCGTTGATGATGTGCGTGTTCGTGAGGATCAGCCCGTCCTCGGAGAGGACGATCCCGGTGCCCCAGAAGTACCCGGCCTCGCCGCGCTGATAGGCCGCGACGCTGACGATGGAGTCGGCGCAGGCGGCGTAGAGCTGCTGGAGCGTCAGCGTCTCGCCGGGCTCGGCGAGGCTGAGCGCAAAGTCGATCGGGAGCTCCGCGCGCTTGATGCGGATATCGGTCTTCTCCATCTCGGCGGGGCTGAAATACTCGGAGAAGAACTCCGCC
>LXOW01209216.1_pt1 | contig 19025 bp, 15 predicted proteins | sample 1368591 | NCBI WGS metagenome assembly LXOW01 (sample SAMN04884650, study PRJNA319009) | bovine gut metagenome | isolation source: Cow rumen | host: Bos taurus | place: Italy: Legnaro (PD) | collected 2014-07-09
GAACGGGCGACCGCTTGCACCCCATGCAAGAATGCTAGCCAACTGCACCACACCCCGATTGCCTTAGCGGCTGCAAAAGTACGAATGTTTTTTGAATTGACACTCACTTTGAGCGAAAAATTTTATCTTTGCACCAAATAACTATAAACTATCAACTATAAACTATAAACTTTACGAAATGGAACATATTGAATGTTTGATAATTGGCTCAGGTCCTGCGGGCTATACTGCAGCCATCTACACCTGCCGCGCCGACGTGAAAACCGTTGTTTACGAAGGTATGCAACCTGGCGGACAGCTCACCCAAACCACCGAAATTGAGAACTTCCCGGGCTATCCCAAAGGTATCAACGGTCCTGATATGATGGAAGACATCCGTCAGCAGGCTCTGCGCTTCGGGGCTGAGATTCGCGAGGGCGAGGTCACCGCTATCGACGTCAGCCAGCGTCCCTTCAAGGTGACGACGGAATACGACGGCGAGCTGCTGGCCGACAGCATCATCGTCTCTACCGGAGCTTCTGCCCGTTACCTCGGTCTGCCGACGGAGGAAGAGTTCAAGGGTGGCGGCGTTTCAGCCTGTGCTACCTGCGACGGCTTCTTCTATAAAGGTAAGGACGTGGCCGTTGTGGGTGGCGGCGATACTGCCTGCGAAGACGCCACCTATCTCGCCAAGCTCTGCAACAAGGTGTACCTCATCGTCCGCCGCGATGTGTTGCGTGCCTCCAAAGCGATGCAGCACAGGGTGCTCAACACGCCCAACATCGAAGTGCTCTGGAAGCACCAGACCAAAGAGCTCTTTGGCGAGCAGCAAGGCTTCATGAAGAAGCTGAAAGGTGCTGTGCTCTATCACAGCGACACCAAGGAAGAGCGCACCATCTATGTGGAAGGTTTCTTTGAGGCTATTGGCCACACACCCAATACTGAACCTTTCAAAGGCATCCTCGAAATGGACGAAGAGGGCTATATCATCACCAAACCCAAGTCGACTGCCACCAACGTGGAGGGCATCTTTGCCTGCGGCGACTGTCAGGATCGCACCTACCGTCAGGCCATCGTGGCTGCCGGAACGGGAGCTATGGCGGGCATCGAGGTGGAGCGGTATTTGATTGCTAATAAATAGTTATGGAGGATTCCCTCACCCCCCGACCCCCTCTCCTTTGTGGAGAGGGGGAGGAGCCTACCGGACGTAAGGAGGAAGCAGTCAGCCGTAAGGAGGAGTCTGCCGAACATAAGGGTATTATTCGTGACCAGAAAATAAGCCCTAAGAAACTTGAGCTTGCCAAGGGTTTTCGTAAGAATCCGACGGATAGCGAAGATGTTGTGTGGCAAATATTGCGCAATAGGCAAATTAAAAACCTGAAATGGAGAAGGCAACAGGTAATAGATGGTTTCATTGCTGATTTCTACTGCGCTGAACTGAATGTGGTATTAGAGATTGACGGATTGGTTCATGATAATGAAGAGGTGAAAGAGAATGATGAGTATAGGACTTCAGTGTTTGAATCGAAAGGTATAAAGACTTACAGATTAAAAAACGAAGACTGCGATAAACAACATCTCGTTGCATTAATTGAACACATCATAACTGACAAGTAAATACAAACTAATAAGCCTGCGTTAGCCCACTCCCCTCGCCTTAGGGAGAGGGGTCGGGGGTGAGGGAATAAAATGCAACTCCAAACAGAAATAAAAATCACGCCACTAAAACAGACCGTCCGTTACGGCGACGGCCTGCTCTTCTTAGGCTCCTGCTTTGCCGATGAGGTGGGCGGCATCTGCAAGGGTTTGGGCTTCAACGCGATGGTGAATCCCTTTGGCGTGCTTTACAATCCTTCCAGTATCGCTTTGGCTCTGAAACGATTGAGTATCGGCACACCTTTTACCCATGAGGATGTCATTCAGGTGGGCGATGGATTCTATTGCACCTTCAGCCACAACACGACTTTTTGGAGCCCTTCGGAGAAGGAACTGCTGGCGACGGTCAATCAGGCGCTTGAAAAAGCACATGAGCATTACAAGAGGTCAAAATGGATTGTCGTTAGCTTAGGTACCTCTTGGGTGTTTCGGCATAAAACTACTGGAGATGTAGTCGCCAATTGCCACAAGTTGCCTTCCAACCAATTTGACAGACAGTTTTTTACTATAGGGCAATCCACCCATTGCCTTACAGAGATGTTTAGGGGGAATTTCGATAAGCACTTCATCTTCACCGTTTCGCCGCTGCGTCATTTGAAAGACGGCCTGCATGAAAACCAGTTGAGTAAAGCTGCGCTGCTACTGGCAGTGGATGAGGTTTGTGCTCGATTTGATAACGCACATTATTTCCCTGCCTACGAAATCCTGATGGACGAGCTGCGCGACTATCGTTTCTATAAGGAGGATATGGTCCATCCTACCGAACAAGCCGTGCGTTACATCTGGGAACGCTTTACCGACTTCGCCATCGACCCAAAGGAAAAGCCTGCGCTGCAAGCTGCCGCCCAACTAAGGCAGATGATGCAACACAGGCCTCTCTTTCCTGAAAGCGAGTCTTTCCGTAAATTTGAGCTTCAGCGGGAACAGCGCATCAGCGAACTGAAAAGGTATTATCCCAACGTACGCTTGGAGAACCTGAAATAATTCAGCTGCGATTAATACTCAACCTTGTCTTGTTTGTTTTCCCAAGCACGGAAGGTCCTGAGGGCTTCGTCACGCAGCAAGGGGATGAAGGGCACAGAGCGTTCTGCAGAATGCTGTTCTAACTCCTTGTAGATGAAGTCGTCAGCGAAATCGATGTCAGCGGCATCTTTCTTTGTGTTGCCGTAAAACACCCGTTTGATGCGCGCCCAATAGATGGCTCCGAGACACATCGGGCAAGGTTCGCAGGAGGTGTAGATGACGCAGTCCGAGAGGTCGAAGGTGCCTAACTTGCGGCAGGCCTGACGGATGGTGTTCACCTCGGCATGGGCGGTGGGGTCGTTGTCGATGGTCACGCTGTTGGCGCTACCCGCCACGATCTCTCCATCCTTCACGATGACGGCTCCGAAGGGACCGCCACCGCGTTTTACGCTTTCATCAGCCAAACGGATGGCCTCGCGCATATATTCTTTATCTTGTTCTGTAATGGTCATAATGGTACTTCTTTTATTTCCTATACCGTGCTTCCAGTTCTTCGCGGTATTTGTCAGCAATTGTCTTCGCTATAGCGATACCATCGCCCTCCGGCTCGGCATTGAAGGTATAGAGGCGCTCGCGCCACCACTGGCCTTCGTACTTACAGATGCGCTCGTGATAGGCTTTCTCGTCGAAAGGCTGACCTGCCTCGATGGCGGCATCCACGTCCTTGAAAAACTCCTTCCAGCGGTAGGCGTAATAGGTGGCTGTGAGACCTGCCCAGGCGCGGCTGGCGTACTCATTCAGGAGGGCGTCCTCTTCGCCCCAGGTGGTGATGATGTTGCGGGCGTTGCTCTCGAAGTAGTCCTTGTCCTCCTCGGTAGTGCCGATAGCTCTTGCATCACGAATCCAGCGACCCACCAGGAAAGCGCTCTCGGTAGCCAGGATGGCATCGGTATCGTCGAGAATGGAGGTCATCGTCTTTTCAATTTGGTGCAGCTTTTCGTAGTCGCCTTCGCTATAGGCTTTCACGTAGTCGGCGTAGAGATCGCTGAAATAGTTGCCTAACAGCTGACGGGTGATGTTGACCACATCAAAATGGCGTGTGCGGGTGTTGACGTCTGCCGCCAAGAGTTTGTCGAGGACATCCAAGAGGGTGATGTTGCTGTACTTATAGGTCGGAGCGACGTAATACTGGTGGTATTCCTTGATGTCGCCCATCGTGGGTCTTTGGTTGATACGGACGGTCTGGCCGGGTGACGACACCTTATTATATACGCTGTCGGCCAACAAGGCCCAAGCGGCTCTCATATTGGGGTCTTCCTTACCTGCACGCTGGTCGGCGAGGCAGGCGACCCAAGCGTCCACATCCTTTGTGAGCGGGTTGTCCCAAGCCTTCTCGAAGACGTATTCATACATAAAGGGGTTGCAGTCGAAGCCCTCAAGGGTGGAACCGATACCCACGAAGTTGTCTCCACCTGCCTCAAAAGCGTGTTCTATCCGCTCGTTGACGATATTGAGGTTGCCGGCCAGCATCGAGTTGCCGCCAAAGTTGCCGAGGTAGCACCAGATGTAAGGCACACCGTAATAGCTGTTGGTGCGTTCCCAAATCGGCTGACGCTCGCAGTAGTAGTCCAGCAGCAGGCGACGGTTCTTGTCGAACGAAGTGATATAGGCCTCGATGCGGTTGTCAATCTCCCAATACTGGCGCTCGTTCCAGAAGAGCCAGGTCATCTCCAGCCAAGTGGCTTCGGGGTCGGCAGCCTCTAAAGACTCATACACCTGACGGCTGACGCGCCCCAGATATTCAGGCTCCCAGCTGGGTGGAATCATCTCGTTGAAGATGTCGATGCCATAGATGTGGTCGGTGCCGTAGAACTCAATCTCCTTCTCGATGAATTTCTTTTGTATCTGGGCATACAGCTCACACTCGGGGTCGAGGAACTTGCACCAGCAGGTGCTGTCGAAGCCTGCCCAGTCGCCCAAAGAGGCTAAAGGTGCATCGGGATAGAGACGCTTGATGCAAGGCGGCACGTGGCCCGCAAAACCAGGCAGCACAGGCTTCATATTCAGTTCGCGCTCACGGGCGACGATTTGCTTTTGCAGTTCTTTTTGGTTCTCTAACCATGAGACGGGCAGCGGTCCGCCCCAGCGGTCGATGTTCTGCATACGGTGCCAGGGGAGGTGCGCCGGACCGGTAAAGTAGCTACGGATCTCCTCATCGGTGAGGCCGAGGTCGCTCCACACCTCATACCAAACGCTTTCTTGTCCTGTGATAGCCAGAGGCAGGTTGATGCCGTTGAGGGCCATCCAGTCGATGAAATGCTCCCATTGCGACCAGTTCCACCAAGGTAGGGTGTAGCCGAAGGTGCAGTAGTTGAGGAAGAATCGGTCAGGGACGCGGGCACTCAAAGCCATCTTTTCAGCTACTTGGGGCATCGTGGCTGGAAGCTGTAAAGGCTCCTCTTGGAACCAGGAATACTGTGCTTTGCAGAAGTACTTCAGATAATGGTTCAGACCGACAGCCATACTGTTGGCGTTGTTGCCCCTGATGACGAGGTACTTACCCACAGTCTCGAGTTCGAAACGGTCGATAGTGTCGGTCATTCTTTCCAGACGGATCTGTTGCGAATACTCAGGTACCACGCGGTTGATTAATTGGCGCATGGCGATGACTTCAGGGTCGGTTTCCTTCTTTGTGCAGGAAACGCAAAGCACGATGCTTAACAAAGCGATAAGATAGAGTTTTTTCATCTTGAAGAGAATTTGACTGGGGCAAAAGTACAAAAAAAAAGCCGGCAACCTAAGCTGCCGGCCTTTTTTGTGAAAAGTGTGGATTAATCAATCCGTTTAGTCCTCTTTGCGGCGTTTGCCGACGAGGTAGGCTGCGCCGAGGGCAGTCAGCACGACGATGCCGCTGCCGAGGGGTGCAGGTTGGTTGCCATTCATTCCGTGGTTAGGCAGTTTGGGGGCAAACAGTTCGCCTCCTTCACGGTTGTTCGACTCACCGCGACCAAACACGCCGCCGCCGTTGGGGTCAGCGAAAGTGGTCAGACCCAGTCCGAGGATGATTGCCAGTGTTAATGCTATTTTTTTCATCTTATGTAGTATTTTATTTGTTGTTTAGTCATTTGGCTCTTGGCTTTTGGCCATTGGCCATTGGCAGCCTCACAGTTGCCAACAGCCAACAGCCAATTGCCAAAGTAATTATCTGATCACCATCTTTTGGATCTTCACGTCGTTGCCTTGGATGAGGCGGATCATGTAGACGCCAGGAGCGACGTTGAGCTTGCACTCGTAGCTGCCGCTGAAGGTGTTGCTGCTGACCACGTGGCCGAGGACATCCATCACCTGGACGGTGGCGGTGCCTTCGATGCCGAAGATGCTGAGGTTGCCGGCGCCGTTGATGAAGGCGAAGCTGTCGCCGTCAACGCTGTTGCCGGTGGCAAACACGAGTTTGAAGCGGTTGGCATAGTCGGTGGTTTTGGCGCTGAAGGTGTAGGTGGGTGTCTCAAGCAGGTCGACATCGGCACCGGTCATGTTGTCGATGAGGTGCAGGTAGCTGAACTCGACGTTCTTGGTGTTGAAGCCGATGGTGTAGCTGCCGTTCTTTTCAGCCTTGAAGCTGACGGGCATCTCGCCGACGTTGCCAGCGCTGACCACTGCATAGTCCTTGCCTTCCATCGGGATGTAGAGCTTGGTGTGGTTCGGGTTGATTTGGAACTTCTCAAGGCCGCGGCCTTCGGCGAAGCGGATGCGAACCATATCGCTATTGGTGCTGCCAAACACGGTCATATCCAACACCTCGTTGCTTACAGACCTGCTGGGTGCAATACCTGAAATCAATGCATACTGATTTAATTCTGTTGACTGGATGAAAGCACCTTGGTTCGGCAACAGATATTCATTCTCACTCGGCACTATTTCCGTTCCTTCTGGGTTCATTACATAGAAATCAGTGATAGGAGTGATAGAACTCGAGTACAGGTAAAGATAGCCTTTGCATGTATAGGTATTGCCCACCAAGTTAAAGGTGCCCCAAGGCTTGCTCTCATCATAAGTAAGGTATGATGAGGTACTGCCGCCGCAATAGTAGTAGGTGTTGCGGTCCATCAAGGAGCCTGTGAAACGCAAGGTGACATCATCATCATTGGCATACAAGTAACCCATGCCGTTTGCCATGTTGAAGGTTGCGGTTTTATAGTTGCGCCATTCTTCATTTTCTTGTGCGCCATCGAAGCTGTAAAAGTCATACTCGCCGGTAAGCAAGTTGGTAACATCAGTTGGGTTCATCCCACCAGTCGATGAAATCAGATAGTATCTGTCTGTTTCACCAGTGTAACCTATGATGTTCTTCTCTATAGTAACGACAGTGCCTGGGCTCTTGTGAGTAAGCTCTCCGCCGTCTTGGATGGTGATGGAACCACCCTCATACATAGTGATGGCACTAACCGTTGCTTCGCACCCGGCAGGAATGGTTGCGGCAGCATAGATGTATGCTTGGTCGCCAGCGGTAGGAATGCCGCCTTCCCAATTGGTTTCATCACACCAGTTGCCAGCAGTCATGAATACCTTATCACTGTCGCGCAAAGTGTTGAAGGTGCGTGCAGCCCAATCGGAATTGCCTTCAGAACAAATGCCCTGCACTTGCCATTCATATTTGGTGTTGATGGTCAAGTTGGTAACTTCTTGGGGCGATGTGACATTATTCCTGGTTACCCATTCACCTTCAGGATGATCTTCGCCTAAGATTTGAATATCGTCGATGTAAAGATATTCATTAAAATTTGAAGTGTATTGGATGGCGATGTATTTTGTTTCAGACGGAATGGCATACTGGAATTCTGTCCAATTGGTTGTACTGGTTGATGTTGCTGTTGCATTATCCCAAGTGAAGTCGTTCTCCACGTCGTTGCCTGTGGTGGAATAACCGATTATAAATGAATCGGGGCCATAATTGCCACCATGTGCCCTGTAATAGAAACTAAATATGGCTGATTTGTTGAGCATAGGCGAAATCAAGTATTGGTCATAACCATCGCTGGAATTATTCCAAGATTGGAAACGGAAACTATTAGCACCACTTCTGAAATAAGTGCCATTGATTTCAGCTGTATTTGCCGTGTGGTTGTTGACAACTTGCCAATCGCCGAGGCCATTTTCAAAGTCTTGTTCAAGGATTATGTCGTGATAGGCGGCAGTTCTGTATCGCAAGTTGTATTCCTCCTGATAGCCTTCCCAGCTCAAGGTTGCCGAGGTGTGCATGACTGAAGCAGCAAGGTTGGTGGGTTTGGTGCAGTCAGGGCAATTCATCGTGTAGTTGACTGGAGTGGTCATCGGGCCAGTGCCGGAGGTGATTACGTCACCGTTGGCGTCATAGATGGCGTATGAATCAATTAATATTTGGTCGTTGTTGGCATTGGCGCTGTACCACTCAAAGCGGATTTCCCTGCCGTCGCAAACAGCGAAGGTGCCTGCGGCAGTGCCGTCTCCATCTTGTGCCACGGTCCATGTCGTGAGAACTTCATCGGTGTTGGCATCCATCACTTTGATGTAAGAACCATACCAACCATAGCTTGAATAGTTGGGGTTGGTCGTAAATTCATAGCTGAGTTCGCACATGTCATCAGGATTGCAGCCAGTGTAGATTGCTGAAGGGATGCTCCAATCGCTAGTTTTGCCGCCATCGCAGTTGGCCTGCACCGTTACGGTATACAACGTAGACAACTCTACGTCGAAATAATATGGAGTGGTAACGTCGTTGGTCACTGTGCCATTGATGTCGATGTTGTAACTGTTGGTCGTGCCGTTCCAAGTGGCGGTTGCAACAGAACCCTCGAATGTCACTTCAAGGCCGTTGGGCTTGGGGCAGTCGGCTGCCGGAAGCACCACTAATTTGTAGTCCTCGGCTTCGCCGTAGGTTGCACTGATGCATGGTGTTAAGGTAGATGTTCCAGAGTATGCAAGCATGACACGCATACGGTATTCTCCTTCAGGAGTTTCGGCAGGGATGGAGACGGTGCCTGTCCATTCGGCTTTGATACCAGTACTTTGCCGAGCAACTTGTTCTCCCTCGTCGTCGAAGTCGTAGTCTTGGTTCCAGTCAATCCACATGGCGTAAACCATAGTGTTAGCTGTACCGCCTGGCGTGACAGTGAAATCAAAGGGTTGTCCAGCCTCGGCTGATGCGAAATGAGTACCGTAGTAGTCGGCGTAACCACCAGAAGTCAATGACGTAGTGTTGCTGATATTGGTTTCACCTTCTGTGGTGCTGAAACCTGCGATATAGATGCCGTAATTGGTGCCCGTATATGAGAAAGAAGGCGTGCAAGGATGTGGTGCTTCAACCGTTACGGCGCATGTGGCGGTGTAGTCGGTTCCTTGGTAATTCATCGAGGCTGTGATGGTGCAAGTACCAAGGGCAACGCCCGTCACTGTGGCGGTGTAACCACTGCCGCTCACAGTGGCTACGTGGGTGTCACTCGAGCTGTAGTTGATAGTGGGCGTGCCGCTCACATTGCCTACCGTAGCCGTAAGGGTTTGGGTGAAACCTGTCATGACCGTTGCAGAGGTGGGATCGAGTGTGACATAGGGAGTCGTCAGCACATAACCAATAATGACATTGGGACGGTTGGTGGAAGCAGTGTAGCTGTTGGAGGTGTTGGTGATATCACCATAGGTATCGGTATCTGAACTTCTGACCATAAACTTGTTGTCTGTGGTTTCGGTATATTGCCAACCTTGGGATTCGCTATATCCATTGCTATAATTTGTTCGGCACACCACAACCAAGAGGTTGTCGGTTCCGTTATATTCGAAATTTGAATTAAAGTTGAAGGTCTGCCAGCCGGCGCTGCTGCCGCCAAGGGCGATGCCCGTTCCAGTATAGACCAAGGTTCCCGATGTGGCTGGTGAGCTTACATCTACCGTAGAGGCTGTAGTGTGGGTGAGATAGATGTTTACAGTGGCGCTGAAGGAGTAATCATTGTGGTTGAATGCCAAGGAATTAATCGTTTTGGCACCTCCCAGTTCACTGGCAGTATAGACGAACTGTGCTGCGGAATTGTAGTAGTAGGTATTTCCCATAGGGGAGCCTGCACCAACACCAGCAGAATAGCCTGATGAGGACATGTTTGTTCCCGTTCCAATGGGCAAGGTTCCTTGTCCGAAAGCTGCCCACGGCACAAACAGTGCCAGCAGCAGCGTCAAAAGTAAACGTTTACTCTTCATAGTGTATGAATTTGATTGTTAATGAATTGTGTTATAATTTTAATAGAAAAATATTATAGATTTCTTCAGTTTAGCTCACAAATCTATAAAATAAATTGAAACAATCACAAAAAAAAGTGAAATACAAGGAAAAAAAGTGGAATACAAGAAAAAAAATTAAGCCCGCGACGGATGCCGCGGGCTTGATAAGCAAAGGTTTTTTACACCTATTAATTAATCCTCTTTGCGGCGTTTGCCGACGAGGTAGGCTGCGCCGAGGGCGGTCAGCACGACGATGCCGCTGCCGAGGGGTGCAGGTTGGTTGCCATTCATTCCATGGTTAGGCAGTTTGGGGGCAAACAGTTCGCCACCTTCACGGTTGTTCGACTCACCGCGACCAAACACGCCGCCGCCGTTGGGGTCAGCGAAAGTGGTCAGACCCAGTCCGAGGACGATTGCTAATGTTAATGCTAGTTTTTTCATCTTATGTAGTATTTAATTTGTTGATTACACATTATTTGATAACCATCTTTTGGACCTTCACGTCGTTGCCTTGGATGAGGCGGATCATGTAGACGCCAGGAGCGACGTTGAGCTTGCACTCGTAGCTGCCGCTGAAGGTGTTGCTGCTGACCATGTGGCCGAGGACATCCATCACCTGAACGGTGGCCTCGCCTTCGATACCGAAGATGCTGAGGTTGCCGGCGCCGTTGATGAAGGCGAAGCTGTCGCCGTCAACGCTGCTGCCAGTGGCAAACACCAGGCGGAAGCGGCTGGCATAGTCGGTGGTCTTGGCGCTGAAGGTGTAGGTGGGCGTCTCAAGCAGGTCGACATCGGCACCCGTCATATTATCAATAAGGTGCAGATAGCTGAAGCTGACTTCCTTGCTGGCGAAATTCAGGGTGTAGCTGCCGTTCTTCTCGGCCTTGAAGCTGACGGGCATTTCGCCGACTTGGCCGGCGTTGACGATAGCGAAGTCCTTGCCGTCCATCGGGATGTAAATCTTGGTGCTGCCTTCGCGGAAGCTGAACTTGCCGAGTCTCTGGTTGTCGCCGAAGACGATGATGGCGTTGTCCTTCACACCGCGGCCTTGGCTGACCGTCACATTAAGCTCACCAGGAGCAACGGCGACTTGAGGAGCCGTAGTAGTGACATAGACATTTCCGGAGAATCCACCTTCGTCAGAAGAAGCCACGAAGAACACACCCTCCAACGGAGCGATGGGTTCGCCAGCAGCAACAGCGGTAAAGCCGTCACCGGCTTCGTTCATCTTGTAGCAAGGCAGGCCGTTGCCCGTGGCACTGCCAGTGGCGAGATAAGCGTCGCATACAAAGGCATTACCCAAGAGATAGACACCGGGTAAGTGATAAGCGCCGGAAGTAGGAACGGTGCAAGATCTGTACAGGCTGGCATTGGCGGCCTTGATGTTGCCGTTGAAGGTCAGCGTGGTGCCTGCTTCGTTGGCATAGAGGTAACCGTATGAATTGTAGGCAGCACTGTTCAGGCTCGAGAATTGGTTGGCTTTATAGTTTCTCCATTCCTCCATATCATTAGTGTAAGCGAAGCTATACAGGTCGTAGTTGCCGACGAGGAAACCGTCTGTACCATCAGTCTTAGGTGTATAGTTGCTGGTAATCGGGTTGGCGATGAGGTAGTAGCCTCCAATTTTATCACCAGTGTAGTTCTCGTAGCCTGCGATGTTCTTCTTCACCGTGGCGCGGACATTCGAGCTATTGTGCTTCAGCTGACCGCCATCCTCGATGGTGAGGGTCTTGGCATTGTCGCCAGTGCCGGTGCCACTGATGCTCTTTGCTTCAGCCACGCAGCCGCTCTCGATGGTAGCGTTGGCGCGGAGTTCAACCGTCTGCTCAATGGTAGGAACGCCAGCGGGCTCCCAGTTGGCAGCAGTGCCCCAGTTGCCTTCGGTGATGAACCACTTTTCATCAGCAGAAACGGTGGTGAACTGCTGGATTTCGCTTACGAGCGTCTCATCGCAGATGGGAGCAACCTTCAAGTCATACTTGGTGCCAGGCTCGAGACCGCTGATGATGTAAGGGCTCTCATTGGTTTCATTCTCTTGCCAACTGCCAGCTTCAACGGGAGTACCGATAGTCACATTGTCAATATGCAGATAGTTGTCGGCATTGCTAACGGTTGATTCACCGTAGAAGGCGACGTACACGGTCTTTCCAGAATAACTGCTGAGGTCTATATTGACATTCTCGCCTGTAGTAGTATTGGCGATGTCGTTATAAACAGCATCGCCCGTACCAGCGTTGTTCCATTCACGCAGAGTTGTCCATGTAGCCATATTATCGGAAGAAATCAATACGATGAACTTGTCGTCGGTGCCACTGGTTTGAGGAGCGAAAGAGCTAGAAGAGTAGCAGGTTAATGCCATGTCGAAGCTAAGACCAGCATTGTCAGCAAGAGTGATTTCAGGAGTAATCAACCACCTGTAATTAGAGCCATAGATATTAACACGAGCATGGCTGTCAAATACCCCATGGTCTGTGCCGAAGGCCCAACTGTAGTTGTGTGACGACAATGTGGCGGTGTTGCCACTCAACTGGCCAGTGTACATTGTCCAATCAGTAGGAAGGCTCGTTCCGCTGAAGTCTTCGCTGACACCATCAACATGTTCAGCCGTTCTATACTTCACGGTGAAGCCTTTGTTGCTTTCGCCGTCCCAGTTGATGGTGGCGGCGTAGTGACTGATGTTGCTGACGGTGACATTATCCACTGCGCAAGCTGCCATAGTGGTGAAACTTGTCGTGGCCGTCCAGGCGCTCATGCCATCGCCGGGGATGCTGGCTTCGCAGTTGTCGCGCACCTTCACGGTGTAGGCGGTTTCTTCATCAAGGCCAGTCAAGGTGTAGGTGACGGTAGTGCCTTCGATGGTGACATCTTCCGTGCCAAGATTCACTTCGGTGAAGTTTGCATCGTCTGTCTTCTTGTAGGCAAGCACCCAGTCTTCGGCGCCACCAGTGGTCCAGCTAAGGTCGACTTGAGCCGACTTCACGTTGGCGTGGTTAAGAGCTGTGGGAGCGAGGCAGGAGATGGCGGTGGTGAAGGTGATGGGGCCAACCACGGTGCTGGGGCCTTCGTTGCCGCAGTCGCCCTGCAGGGTGGCTTCGTATTTTCTCTCGGCAAGCAGACCGGTGAGTTGGCAAGGCACCTCGGTGACCTCGGTCATGTACTGCCATTCGCCAGCTTCAACGGGAGTGCCGATAGTCACATTGTCGATGTGCAGGTTGTTGTCGGCATTGTTAACGGTTGATTCACCGTAGAAGGCAACGTACACAGTTTGGCCAGCGTAGGCGCTGAAGTCGAAGCTTACATTCTCGCCAGTGGCGGTATTGGCGATGTTGTTGTAAACATATTCTGAACCGCTGTTGTTCCACTCGCGCAGGATGGTCCAGGTGGCCATCTCGTCGGTAGAAATCAACACGATAAACTTGTCGTCGGTGCCAGTGGTGGCAGGAGCGGGAACATTGGTGCCAGAATAGGCGGTCAAAGCAAGGTCAAAGCTGAATGCTGCACCTGCAGGAACTGTCAAAGTAGGTGTAACTAACCAATACTTGCAGCTGGAGCCATAGATGTTGACGCGGGCGTGGCTGTCGAATACACCATTACTCGTGCCGACGACCCAGCCAGAAGTGACGGGTGAAAGGGCTGTGGTGCCATTCAAAACCTCATCGGTCAGAAGCGTATTGTAGCGTGTCCAATCCACGGGAACGGTTGAGCCGAATCCTTCCTCAATACCATCCGTATAGGCAGCCGTTCTGTAGGCCACCTGGTAGCTGTTGCTGGTGCCTTGCCAAGTCAAATTGGCGGTATGAGCGGTGATGCTGTTAGGCATTGCGGCAAAGCCCGTGGGAGCGGGGCAAGCAATGCCAGTGGTGAAGTTGACGGTAGCCCAGTCGCTGTGTTCGTTACCGCAGTTGGTGCGCACCTTCACGGTGTAGGCCGTTTCAGGAGTGAGACCCGTGAAGTTATAGGTGGTTTCAGTCACGTCAATGAGGTTTTCCTCATCGTCGTTCACGCAAATCTGCCAGGCATCGGCAGCGGAAGTCCAGGTGATGGTGGCTTCGTGGGCAGTGACATTGGAAGCAGTCAGGCCAGTGGGAGTGACACACGACTCTAAGGTGGTGAAGCTACCTTCACTGTAATTGCTAGTGCCTTCGGCATAAATAGCTTTCACGCGGAAGGTGTAGGTATGGTCAGGAGTCAAGCCAGAAAGCACAACCGATGTGGCTGTAGTGGATGTCCAAGAGGTCCAGTCTTCGCCAGCGCCATACTGGTACTCGTAGCTCTGCACATTCGAGTTGGGAGCCGTCCAGCTTGCTTTGACACCTTGAGCAGTAAGATTGCTGAATGTAAGATTCTTGGGCTTCTGGATGGGGTTGGGATAATAGGTGAAGGTAACCTTGGGGAGGAAGTTCCGTTGGCTGGTATAGCAGTAGGAAGCGCCCTCAGCCGTTACGCCTGTAAAGTAGTAGCGTTTATAACCAGCTGCAACAGGGTGGTTGAACTCCACAAGAAGGTTGCCGCCGTTGTATTCAAATGCTTCTGTGAAGGTTACGGTCATCAAAGTCTCACCGCTGTTGAAGTTCATCGGGCCAGAATAGACCTGTGTGAGGGGGGTGGTTTCGTCAAGACCATCAAGCGTCGTAGCAGTTGTTTCACCTAATGAAACAATCCAGTTTCCAATGTTTTGGGTACCACTAACCGAGGCAATGTAGAATACCATTTGTGTGATTTCACCGCCGTCCAAATCTGCGAGATCGGAGGCAGGGAAAATCATCTGGTTCTGTTGAGTCGCGTCAGCATAATAGCCGTAGAAAGGCACATATTCGTTGGTCGCGCTGGCGTTTTCATAAACGGTATAGTCTTCAGCAACCTTATTGGTCGGCTTGAAGTTAATCGCTTCGGTCCAATCGCTTTCGTCACCGCCGCCGCAGTCGGCCTTCACGCGGGCGTAATACTTGGTTTCGGGGGTGAGACCCGTGAGGTCCTTGGAGGGCGTGCCGCTCACGTTCACCGAGGTAGCCCCAACGAGGTTGGCAGACGTGCCGTATTCAAGCACCCAGTTGGTGGCATCGCCAGCTTGAGTCCAGCTCAAGGTGGCAATGGTGCCATTGCCTTCGGTGAGAGTAGCGGTTAAGTCCGCAGGAGGCAAGCATGAGGGACAAACCGCAGTGTAGGTGTGAGTCTGGTCTCCATCACTGCCAGAACCTTCCCAAATAACAGCTCCAGTTACGTCATAAATAGTCCAAGAGTTTTCATAGGCATATTGACCTTCGGTGTAACTGAATACGATGTCATGTCCGTTGATAACCTCAATGGAACCGTTAGCGGAGGAACCACTGCTTATGGTCAATGTGGCCAAGGGGGTTGATGTGGTAACATCAGTGACCACCATTTGGCCTCCGTTCCAGCCGTCGCCGTAACTGTCGACCAAGGCGTAGCTGATTTCGCACGAGTTGTCGCTCTGTGCATTCGCTGCCCACGGCACCAACAGGGCCATCAGCAGCATCAAAAGTAATCTTTTACTTTTCATTGTGTTGAGATTTTAGTTAGTAATTTAGTTAATTGATGAATTGATTTTGTGTTTGATTGTAGAATTTATTGTCTGGTTTAATACCTTGTTATTTAGAGTTTTATATATTTGTCACCCCAACCCAAGGCGGGTTTTAGGCCCAACTTGAGGGGAGTTTATATGCTTTTAAGCGCGCAAATGTAAGGAATTATTCAATGCGGTGGGCATTAATTCTTCAAAAATTGAGAAAAAAATTCCCGCTGGTTGGGCGGGAAGTAATTTAGTGAATTGTATTAAGTGATTTCAGATTTCAGGATTTCAAGATTTCAGATTTCAAGATTCTTTTTCGTGCATATTTTGGGCGTGGCAAGCATCCACGATGGTTATGGTGTCGCCATCGATGATGTAGGCGAAATACCATTTGTCGGTGTTTGCCATGTGGTAGTTGCTCCAACGTTCCAACGTGGGCTTGCGCCTAGGAAGGGTTTTCTCTATTTGATAGATGGAGTCAACAGCATCATCAATATTCTTTTGCATCATTTCTTCTGAATACGTGTGTTTATATTTCTTGGCAACATTATGATAGAAAGAATCTATCTTTCTGGCAGAGCATTTCTTGACGATATACTTCATGGCAGAGCGTATTCCTTTCTAACAGTCTCATGCAACATTGCCCGCAGTTCTTCAACACCCATTGTCTCCTCATCGTCGGCCATCAGGTTCTGTTCCGTGTTAGCGTAAAACTCTTCTATGGTCATGCCTTGTGTCATTTCCTCCAACATCAGGTCCACTTGGTGCTGAAGCCAGTTGCCGATGCTCTCGCGGCTTGTGAGAAAAGGATTGATTTGTTGCATTCTTGCTTCATCTATGTTTATGCTTACCGTGCACATTTGCTTTTGTCCTTTCTGTATTTTAGCATCCACTTCTTTCAGGCCACCCACGGCACTACGAGTGCCAGCAGCAGCGTCAAAAGTAAGTGTTTACTTTTCGTTTTGTTGAGATTTTAGTTAGTAATTAAGTGAATTGTATGAGATTTAAAGATTTAAGATTCAAGATTTAAGATTCAAAGATTTCTGCGATTTCTGCGTGTTCTGCGTGAGGTAATTTCAGGGGTTATGCAAAGATGGCATTGGGAATCTCCTCCAATGAGGGGGTCTCAAGTACGACGTTTTCATCCTCGTATTCTGCCACCAGTTCACAAAGGAGGTTCAGCTCAAGGTTCTTGGGGTCGTCTTCCGCCACGTCTTCGCCAGTGAGCGGGACGAGCTGGTCAATGCGGGCCAATATTGCTCTCAGTTCTTTTTCTGTCTTTATCACCTGTTTGTTGTATTTAGTCCAATACTTTGTTTTTTATAGTTTTATCCATTTGTCACCCCAACCCAAGGCGGGATTGTGGGCCCAACTTGGGTGGTTTTTATATNNTTTATGAAAATTATTAATACAGAGGGCATTAATTTTGGAAAAAAGTGGAAAAAAATTCCCGCTGGTTGGGCGGGGGATTGTTACTCTATCGAGGCAAGGAACTCGCCTGCTGTCATCACAGGGAGTTTTGAGGGGGTGAAGTCCTTACCGTTACGGGTGATGATGGCGTCGGCTTTGGCTTTGTGAGCCGTATAATAAGCTTCTCGCCCATTCAGGTCGTCATCGGCTAAGGGTAAGCCTGCGCCAAGTAAGCTTAGCACTAAGTCGGGCACAGGCTGCTCGGTAATGTGCTTGCTCTTGGCGATGAAACGCTCGAGGAAACTCTCAATCACATCTGTAAGGATTAGCCCTTGCTGTTGAGCATAGATCTCTGCTTGTTGGTAAAGGCTGTTATTAATCGCCACTTTCATTTTGTTCCAAATTAATTTGTTTCACGCCGCAAAGATAGGAAATGTTTTTGGAACGGAGGTTACGTTCGATGCTGCAAAAATTCGATTAATGGGGGTTTTATACACTTTTTGCCGGGAACACCGAAAGATACGGAAGACACGGAAGAATTGTCTGGGAACATCGAAAGACAAGGAAAGTATTAATCAGCGGGGGACGAGGCGGCGGCAGGCGGGGATTTGGATGGCGGCGGACAGGGAGCCGGGCGGTAGCGGGTAGGGGTGGTGTCGGGCGGGGACAATATCGGCAGCGTCCGCCGCAAGTTCATGCGGCGGTCGGGGATGATATGGGCGGCGGTCGGTGCGAACCCTTTTTTGAAGGAGTGGTTTTTAGTTTTTGGTTTTCATTTGGTCGGCCTGGACTTTTGGCTCGCGGCGGGTGTCCCAGAAGGCATCGATGTATATGATATCACCTTCGGTATGATAGACCATTTTGCTTAACCCGTTGATGATGATGCTCCTGTAAGATGTTGGGCAGTCATCAAAAAGCGGATCGAAGGAGCCAATGTTCGGGTGAAGCATCATCCTCCTGACGGATTTGTCAACTTCATTCTTGAATTCTATGGCATGACGGGTTCCAAACCGTTTCTGAATGTAGTTGGAAACTTGCTTCTTTTGTTCCTTGGCATGTTCGGTCCACTCTACTCTCATACAGCTTCAGCATATTTCAATTCTGCTTGCTCCAATAGAGCCATTTCCTCATCCCATTCACGCATCACATCATCATGCGAGTAAGTCTTTCCCGCCGCAATGTCGGCTTGGGAAGCCTCAATCATGGCGTGGATTTCTTCCATCGTGTAAGGCTTCTGGTTTTCCTCGCTGTCGGCAAATTGTATGAGATGCTCGCCCACCCAACGCATATTGCTCGGCGAGAGTGTGCCGTAAAGGTATTCCAGCAGGCTTGTCAGTGTTGCTTCGCTCATGGTCGTCTTGTTTTTGTTTTCCGCGGCAAAGGTACGAAATATTTTGGAATTAGAATTAATGGAGTGGGCTAATTAATTAATGGCTAATTAATTAATAGGTGGACGGCTCGCGGGGCCTGGAGAATGTCACTTTGTCACACCGACTGACAAAACCCTGCCATTAATCGCCATTTTCCACTTTGGCACGAAATATGACAAACACACGCCGTCCGTTTGGATTTTTAATCTTAAATCTTGAATCATTAAATTTTAAATCGAATAATTATGGCAAAATTAGCAATCAAACCTCTGGCCGACCGCGTGGTCATCGAGCCCGCCGCCGCCGAACAGAAAACCGCTAGCGGTATCATCATCCCCGACACCGCCAAAGAGAAACCCCAACAAGGCACCGTGGTCGCCGTGGGTCCCGGCACGAAAGACAACAAAATGACCCTGAAAGAGGGTGACAAAGTCATCTATGGCAAATATGCCGGCACCGAGTTCCACCTCGACGGCAAAGATTACATGATCATGCGCGAATCCGACGTCATCGCCATCATCTAATCTTAAATTTTTGAATTTGAAATCTTTAAATTTGAAATCTTAAATCCGAAATATCATGGCAAAAGACATTCTTTTCAATATCGAATCACGCGACGGCCTGAAGAAAGGCGTCGACGCATTGTCAAACGCAGTGAAGGTGACCCTCGGCCCCAAAGGTCGTAACGTGGTCATCGAAAAGTCGTACGGCGCTCCCCAAATCACCAAGGACGGTGTGACGGTCGCCAAGGAAATCGAACTCCTCGACCCCGTCGAGAACATGGGTGCCCAGTTGGTGAAGGAAGTGGCTTCCAAGACCAACGACCTCGCCGGTGATGGTACCACCACCGCCACCGTTTTGGCCCAGAGCAT
>LXOW01123958.1_pt1 | contig 19016 bp, 18 predicted proteins | sample 1368591 | NCBI WGS metagenome assembly LXOW01 (sample SAMN04884650, study PRJNA319009) | bovine gut metagenome | isolation source: Cow rumen | host: Bos taurus | place: Italy: Legnaro (PD) | collected 2014-07-09
TCAAACAGACCCATTCGTTTGTCCCTCGTTTCCTGTGATTTTGTATCACTATACCACAGGTTTCGCCAAAAATCCACAGAAAAACGCCGGGAGCCTGTCCCGGCGCATGATCTTCATTCGTTCAGCATCAGCTTGGCCTTTTTTAGGGCCGCCACCAGGGGCGGAATGAGGACCAGCTGCAGAATGATCCCCGGCCAGGCGTTGGCAAAGGCGCCGGCCCAGAAGGCGGCCAGGGTGAAAGACTTGCCCGTGACGCCCATGAGGATCGTCATAGCGAGACCCCAGACCAGCCTCCCGCCGATCATGGCGAGGATCAGGGACACATAGAGATAGGGGATCTTCTTGGGCAGGAGCTTGTAGAAGAGGCCGGAGAGCAGACCGTAGGCCGCCAGCTCAAAGGCCATGGCCGTGGCCGTGGGAAACAGGGGCGGCATCCCAAAGAGGAGCGAGCGCAAAATGGGGGCGATGAGGCCTACGCCCAATCCCCACACGGGCCCGCAGAGGAAGCCGCAGAGGAGCACGGGGATGTGCATGGGCAACAGTTTGCTGCCGATGGCAGGGATCTGGCCCGTCAGAAAGGGCAGCACCAGGCACAAGGCCAGGCAGACGCCGGCGTAGGTCAGCTTCAACACGTTTTTGTTTTTCATGGGTTTTCCTTTCTCCTTGCTTTGGACACAAAAAGCATCGCCCTCCGTTCACGGAAAGGCGATGCCTTCCAAGCATCCATTCATAATGATAGTCAGACGGGCGTGCGGCCCCATGCCGGCTTCCTGTCGGCAGGAACAGTATACCAAAGGGACAGAAAGCCTGTCAATCCGCTTTTTGCAGCCGTTCCAGGATCTTTCGCACCGCGTCCTCCATAAGCTCGCCCATGGGTTTCTCCGGCACCCCTGCCACCAGGGTGTCGCACCGGTTCATGGGGATCAGCACCCGAACGGCGTCGCTGGCCCCCACGGCCATGGCCATAGCGGGAGTCACCTCGCCCAATAGCGCGTCCGCGATGACGATGCCCAGGGGCCCCGCAATGACCTTTGCCCGGCGGGCGTTGACCACCACGGCGTTCTCCCCCGTGGCGGCCCGATCGGCGCCGCCCTTCAACATATTCTCCGTGGCGGTAGAGTTGGTGCCCACCACGGTGACGTCCAGCTGAGGCATGGCCTCCTTCAGCCGCCTGGTGAGCATACGGCCCAGGTTCCCGCCCTGGCCGTCGATGATGAGAACGTCCATAGATCCCTCCGTTTTATCTGTCCAGTCCCCGCCGGGTCATCTCCTCCACGGCGAAGGAGGCCACGTCCTCGGCAAACTTCCGGGGACCGAAGCCCGCGTCAAAACCCAGCTCCTTGGCAAGCTCATGGGTGATCCGAGCCCCGCCGCAGATGAGGACGAACCGGGACCGAAGCCCCTCCGCCTCCAGCAGCTCTATGAGCTCCGTCAGGTTTTGGATGTGCACGTCCTTCTGGGTCACGGTCTGGGACACCAGCAGCACGTCCGCGTTCAGCTCCACGGCCTTCCTGACGAACGCCTCGTTCTCCACCTGGGCCCCCAGGTTGTAGGCTTCGATCATCTCGTAGCGCTCCAGGCCGTAGTGGCCCGCAAAGCCCTTCCTGTTCATGATGGCGTCGATGCCCACGGTGTGGGCGTCCGTGCCCGTAGAGGCTCCCACGAAGATGAGCTTCCGGCCGAAGTGGCCCCGGATGTAGTCGTTGACCTCCTCCATGGACATGACGCTGCTCTCCACGGTCTTGACCTCGATGTGCGCATAGTCCACCGTGTGGATGCAGGAGCCGTAGACCACGTAGAAGGTGAAGTTTTCGTCCAGCTTTACCGCCCCGGCCACGTTGGGCTCCTCAAGACCCATCTTTCGGGCAAGCTGCCTTGCGGCTTCCATGCCCCGCTCGTCGTCCTTCACGGGCAGGGTGAAGCTCAGCTGCACCTTGCCGTCGTTCATGGTGTCGCCATAGGCTTTGATCCGGGTGAGATCCAGCGTCCGATCAAAGCTCTTGACGCTCATATCATAGAGTCCGCCGCTCATTTCCAATCACCGTTCCTTTTGGTAATTTTGCCGGTTTCGCTTGCGAAATTGATGCGCCGGTCCGCAGCAAAGGCATAAACTACAGAACATGAAATAATCCGTTTATTCATGTTTCACCTCACTTCCAGCAAAGTCAGGAAGGGGTTATAGTATCCCTCCGCCCTAAGTACCACGCCGCCCAGGCCCTTGCCTCCGTCCCGCATGCGCTTGATGTCGGCGAAGGTGCCCCGCTCCAGGGTGGCAAAGAGGCCGTCCCGCTCGATCTTCTCCAGCAGGTCCGCGGCCTTCGTGAGCACCTCGTCCGCCCGGTGGGCCATGATGCCGTCGGGTTTGAAGGTCATCTCCTCCCCCAGGTCCTTCATGGTGTTGAACACGTACCGGGCGTTCTCGATGGACAGGGCCCGATCCGACATGAAGGGGGTGTGAATGGCTTCGGTCATCATGCCTAAAAGATGTATCTTTTGGCCCGTCAGAATGGTGACCATGTTGAAGAGGGCGTCCTGCACGTGGCCCCGGAAGATATTTCCCGTCATGAACTTGGTGGGAGGCATGTACTTTAGAGGGGCCTTCGGGAAGATCTCCCGGGCCATCTGGGCCTGACTGAGCTCATAGAGGAAGCCGTTCTCCCGGGCGGGGTCGATCTCGAAGGCGTGACCAAGGCCCATCTGCTCCTCAGGGAGCCCCGCGCACAGGGCGAACTGCTCGTTGAGGAACTGGCTGGCCAGGACCGTGTGGGCCTCCTCCACCGCGTCCGCCGTGGTGAGATAATTGTCCTCCCCCGTGTTGATGATGACCCCGGCAAAGGCGTTTATCCGGCGGGAGAAGCTTTGGTCGATCAGCGTCCGCTGCATGTTGATGTCCCTAAAGAGGATCCCGTAGAGAGCGTCGTTGAGCATCACGTCCAGCCGTTCGAGGGCCCCCATGGCGGCGATCTCCGGCATGCACAGGCCCGAGCAATAGTTGCACAGGCGGATGTAGCGGTGCTCCTCCGCCCCCACCTCGTCGAGAGCCGCCCGCATGAGCCGGAAGTTCTCCTGGGTGGCGTAGGTGCCGCCGAAGCCCTCCGTGGTGGCCCCGTAGGGCACGTAGTCGAGGAGGCTCTGGCCCGTGGTCCGGATCACCGCGATCACGTCCGCCCCTTGGCGGGCGGCGGCCTTGGCCTGGACGATGTCCTCATAGATGTTGCCCGTGGCCACGATGACGTAGAGGTAGGGCCCCTCCTTGTCTCCGTATTCGCTGAGATAGGCGTTGCGCTGAGCCACGTTCTGCCGGATGCGCTCCGCGCTGGCTTTGGCCGCAGGCTCGATGGCGGATCGTATCTCCGCCTCCGAATGGGGCGTCACCTGAGACAGGTCCAGTTCCCCCCGATCCACCGCCTCAGCGATCTGTTGCGGGGTCAGGCCCGTCTCGGCCATGGCGTTGCCCAGGGCGTAGGCCGCCCCGTAGGGGAGCAGCCCCTTGTCGAGAAGATGATCCACCACCACGTTAGGGAGCGGCACGCCTACCTCGTTGACCCCGTCGATGAGCAGCAGGCGGCAGACCGCCCGCTCCACGGTGATGGTGGTGTGCCGGTCGATGAATGCCTGGGTAGTGAGAGCTACCTGCCTTGCGGCGGCCCGAGCCCGATCCACCTTGTTTTGATCCAGATTCAGCTTGGATGCCATTACTTTATCCGTTCCTCTCTCAAAAGGCCCTTGGGCGTCATGTATTTCTGCTCCACGCCCTGCTCCAATCCGGCCACGCCCACCTTGGTGATCTTCCGTTTGCCGGTGCACACGGAACAATGGCAGTTCTCCGCATAGTGGGCGGGCTCCGTATAGGTGGTGATGACCCCCTCGAAGTTTCTCAGCACGATCTTCCCGGGTTTCTGGGAGATCAGGTAGGTGGGCATCACCGGCGTCTTGCCGCCGCCGCCCGGGGCGTCCACCACGAAGGTGGGCACGCACAGGCCCGAGGTGTGGCCCCGGAGCCCCTCCATGATCTCGATGCCCTTGCTGACCGGCGTGCGGAAATGGGAAAGGCCCAACGAGGGATCGCAGGCGTAGATATAATAGGGCCGGACCCGGATGTACACCAGCTCGTTCACCAGCTTCTTCATCACGTGGACGCAGTCGTTGACGCCGGCCAGGAGCACGCTCTGGTTCCCCAGGGGGATGCCCGCGTCGGCCAGGCGCGCGCAGGCCGCCGCCGCCTCGGGGGTGATCTCGCTGGGATGGTTGAAGTGGGTGTTGACCCAGATGGGATGATACTTCTTCAGCATGGCGCAGAGCTCCGGGGTGATCCGCTGGGGGCAGACCACGGGGGTGCGGGTGCCGATGCGGATGATCTCCACATGGTCGATGGCCCGGATCTCCGCGATGATCTTCTCCAAAAGAGCGTCGCTGAGCATGAGGGCGTCGCCGCCGGACAGGAGCACGTCCCGGACCTCCTCATGAGCCCGGATATACTCGATGCAGGCTTCGATCTGCTCCATGGGCACGGCGCAGTCCTTCTGCCCGGCGAACCGACGGCGAGTGCAGTGGCGGCAATACATGGAGCACTGGTCCGTGACCAAAAAGAGCACCCGGTCCGGATACCGGTGGGTCAGGCCCTTCACCGGGGAATCCGTGTCCTCATGGAGGGGGTCCGCCGCCTCGTAGGGGGCCGCCTCCAGCTCGCAGGCTGTGGGCACCGCCTGTCGGCGAATGGGATCGAAGGGATCGCCAAGGTCGATGAGGGACAGGTAGTAGGGGGTGATGGCCATGCGGAGCCTTCCCAGGGTGCGGCGCACACCCTCCTCCTCCTTCTCCGTGAGGGTCAGATATTTCTTCAGGTCCTCCAGGGTCTCCACCCGGTTTTTGACCTGCCAATGCCAGTCATTCCATTGCTCCTCCGGCACATCCCGAAACAGCCCGTTCTTCCGGGCGAAATTCTCAAAATGCATAGCCAGACTCCTTTATGCAATTTATTATACGTACTTTTCGTCGAACAGGGCGCGGAGCTTGGGATTCTCCCGGAGCACGTTCAAGGTGATCTCGGCGTGGTCCTTCGTATAGCCGTTGCCGATGATCATGTTCACGTCCTTGCCCACGCCCTCGGCCCCCAGGGCCGCCTTGGTGAAGCTGGTGGCCATGGAGAAGAAGTATACCAGGCCGTCGTCCCGCACGGGCAGGATGGCGCTCATCTCGCAGTTGGGCTGGTTCACGCAGCAGATGGAGATGTCGTACTCCTTGCCGCCGTTGGCGTCCAGGGCCGCCTCCAGCACCGCCACGGGCTCCGTGGCCGAAGCCACGATGACCTTGTGATAGACCCCCAGCTCCATGAGGGCGGGGACCTGCTTGGGGTTCCTGACCAGGCCCACCACGTTGCCGGTGGGGCCCACCTTCTTCATGGCCTCGTAGCCGCAGAGGACGGCGCTCTTGCCGTTGGCGCCCAGGATGAGGACGGAATCCCCCTCCTTGGGGAGCTTGCGGGCCTGGGCGGGAGCGCCGGCCACGTCGAGGGCTGCGAGGGCCAATGCTTCGCTCATGTCGTCGGGGAGCTTGGCGTAGATGCCGCTTTCAAAGAGCACCGCCTTGCCCACGATGTCCACCCGGTCGATGTCCTTGTGGACGGCCAGGATCTTGTCGATCCGAAGGGGCGTCAGGGACAGGGACACCAGCGAGGCGATCTTGTCGCCCACCTTCAGATCCCGGTCCTTCAGGTCCTCGCCGATATAGGCCACGGTGCCGATGAACATGCCGCCGGAGCCGGTGACCGGGTTCTGCTGCTTGCCCCGCTCCGCCACGATGGACAGGATCATTTCGCCGATCTTCTGCTCGTCGCCGCCGCAGGCCTCTTCGATCTGGGTGAAGGAAGCGGAGTCGATGTTCAGGGACTGGACGTCGCAGATGATCTCGTTGGAATAGAGAACGTCCATGTTGTTGTCGATCTTATAGGCCGCCTGGGTGAGCACGCCCTTGGGCTCGATGACGCGATGGGTGCCGTATTTATTGCCTTTGAGTGCCATGATTCGATCCTCCGTAAATACTGTATTTTTATTAGTTTATTCTGTATATAATCACTTTACCGGGCAGTTGGGGCCGCCGACAAGGCCGAGGATGGCCCGGGCCTCCGCGGGGGAGGCGATGTCCCGGCCCAGCTCCCGGGAAAGGCGCACCACCTTCTCCACCAGCTCCCCGTTGCTCCTTGCCTTCACGCCCCGGGAGAGATAGAGATTGTCCTCAAAGCCAACCCGGACGTTGCCGCCCATGACGATGGCGGGAGCGGCCAGTGTGAAGGCGCTCCTTCCCACGCCCGTGGCGGTCCAGGTGGAGCCGGCGGGTATGGCGCCGGACATCCAAACCAGATTATTCACCGTGGCGGCGGCGCAGCCGGGGACGCCCAGGACGAAGTTGAACTGCATGGGCGCACCGGGGACCTGGCCCTTCTTCGCCAGGCTTAAAATGGTGTCCAGATGCCCCATCTCGAAGCACTCAAACTCGGGCTTGATATGGTTCTCGATCATCCGCTGCCCGAAGGTCCGCATGGTGGGCAGGGTGTTGTCGAAGATCTCATCCCCGAAGTTGCAGGTGCCGCAATCGAGAGTGGCCATCTCCGGAAGCAGCTCCGTAGGCTGGAGCCGCTCCTCCGGCTTCATGCCCGTGGCCCCGCCGGTGGAGGGGATCATTATCACGTCGGGAAGCTCCTGCCGAATGGCGTCCATGACCAAGCGGAACCGCTCCCGATCCTGGGTGGGGGTGCCGTCGTCCCAGCGGACGTGGACGTGGATGATGGCGGCCCCGGCGTCGTAGGCGGAGCGGGCCTCCCGGACCATCTCCTCCACGGTGTAGGGGACGGCGGGATTCTGTGCCTTGGTGACTTCCGCCCCGCAGATGGCGGCGGTGATGATAAGCTTCTCCATCTCAATTGTTCCTTTGCTTGTCTTTCGGCGTCACGCAGGTGCCGCTGGCCCGGCAGACCAGGATGGGCTCCGCCAAAACCTCCGCCGCGGAATCGTTGATGTCCGGCCGGGCGGTGATGACCTTCCGGGCCTCGAAGACCATCTTCCGGGAGGTGTTGCCCTCGGAGACGATCCTCCCTGTGGCCTCGATGAAGTCACCGGCATAGACCGGCGCCTTAAACTCCACCATGTCGTAGGCGCAGAACAAACCCTCGTCCCCGTCCCGGCGGATCAGCAGCTCCGTGGCTACGTCCCCGAACAGCTCCAGCATCTTAGCGCCGTCCACCAGATTCCCGCCGTAGTGGGCGTCGTGGGCGCTCATGCGCACCCGAATGGTCACTTGCATACGCTTGCCTCCCTATACGTGTTTTGTATTTCTTTTGGGAGGGGCAAGCCCCTCCCCTACAGGAACATAATAAAAAGCACCATGGAAAAAAGACTTTTCCATAGCGCTCCGTCCAAGAAAAAGGCTATCGACGCGGCAGGTGCCGTATCGATAGCGCATCATCCATATCAGACGACAGTGGCCGCGTTGTGTCCGCCCGGCCCCCAAGAAGCGGAAGCGGCGAATCTCCCTCCTCTTTCGGCGGCTGCGCCCCTTTCCCGGGGGACCGTTCGCCCGTTCCCCACCGGGTACCCTGCGCGCCGCGCCTCTATCCACTCTGTTTAGTTGTGCCAATTATATCAGAATCGTTGTCGTTTTGTCAATCGGAGTGGGGTATATATTCCTGCTCCCTCAAGGGTCAGCAGTTTACGCCGTTTCCTGACTGACAAAATCCATGTATTTCTTCCCGCAGCTGGCACACGTCAGGGACACCCACATCCATGTGAAGGCGTTGCCCGGGTCCGTGCAGCCCAGGTCGGACAACTCCCGTTCGTCGGGATACTCAAAACGCAGATCCACGGAGAAGGACCCTCCCCGCATTTGATGCACTGTATCGATTCTGCTGTTGAAAAGGGTGTCTCCCCTGCTTTTGAGAAGCTGTTGCCGTACCCGTCGGATCCGGCGTCGAAGGCCGGGATATCCCTTCCGCATCGGGCGCAGGCCGCACGAAGGGCGAGCCCCTCCGCGCTGGGATACAGACTCATCCTGTGGAGCAGGCCGCGCTGCACGGTCCCCACGGCGCTGAGGGAAAAGGCCGGCTGTTCACAGCATTGGAGCCGCCCGCTGACCAGAGTATTCTCCCCATTCTGCCTTTGGTCGGTTAGCAGAAAATATTGTTTTATACGGTTCGGGATCATCATTGGCCGATCCATTTTATGTACTCCTTCTTGGCTTCGTCCGTCTCAATGCTGCTGTTCCTGGTCAGCAGGAGGAATGCCGCCGCGTGAAGGGCCTGGATAGCCACGCTGATCCAATCCGTTGTGCCCGCGTCTCCGGAGAACGCGAAAATGAAGACCATAAATGCCACGTCGATGCAGCACATGGCGAAGAACCATAGGTGCTTATCTTTCCACAGCGTCATCAAATATGCCAGAAGCGAAAAAGCGGTGAACAGCAACCCATACCAAAAGCATACGTTCGCGAAGACGAGGTCCTCAGCAAAGAAGCCTTCCAAAAAAGCAAACCAGCCGGACAGGGAGCCGAAATACAGATAGGGAAAAGATATCTTCAAAGGATCCCAAATGTTGATCAGAGTTACGGCGAGGTGCACAAGCACCCATATCCGTATTCCCTTCTTGGACAGTGTCATCTCTTTCTCCTTTCCTTACGTTTCAAAGCTGTACTCCTTGCGGATAGCCTGGAGCAGTCCCTCCTCCACCCCCAGAAGCTCGGCGATGGAGAGGGCCTTTTGGGGGACGGAAGCGTCGGTGATCTCCTCGACGCCGTAGTCCATAAACCGGCGCAGGACGGCGAGCTTGTCCGCCCCGGTGGCGATGAAGCGGCGGCCTTCCGCTACGTTCAGGTCCCGGACGCCCCGGACGAGGAAGCGGCGGCTTGCTCGAGCGGCCACGGCCTCATAGTGAGTGACGAATAGGCACACGGAGCCGGAAGCGCCGAAGTAGGAAAGGGCTCCCTGCTGGAGCTTCACGGCCTCGGCGGGGTTGGTGCCCCGGGCGAACTCGTCGAAGAGGACCAAACAGAAACCATTTTGAACGGCCCGGGCGGCGGCGTCCGCGGCCATGAGCTCCCCGCCGAAGGAGGAAAGGCCCTCCCGGCCGTCCTCCCCCTCCCCCCGGATAAGGCACAGGCCGTCAAAGAAGGGGACGGCCGCCCTGTCGGCGAAGGGGAACAGGCCGCAGTGGGTGAGATACACGTTCAGGGCCAGGGTCTTGAGGCAGACGCTCTTGCCTCCCATGTTGGCCCCGGTGAGCGCAGCGGCCCCGGGAGAAAGGGAAACGGTCAGGGGCGTGAAGGCCGCCCCCTGCTGGTTCAGGCGATCGGCTATGGCGGGATGGACCACGTTCACGAAGGACAGCTCCTTCTCGGTGAGGGTAGGCATGACGCCCCCCAGGTCCTTCACCAGGGCGGCCTTGGCAAGGAGCAAGTCCAGGCGAGCCAGGGTATCCAGGCTGTCCGCTAAATCTTTTTTGCAGGGCAAAAGGCTTTGGGAAAGGGCGGCGCACAGCTTTTGCTCCGCCTCCGCCTCCCGGGCCACGATGCCGGTGCGCTCATGGAGCAGGGCCTCCCGATCTTCCCCGGCGGCCCGGGCGATGCGCCTTTCTATGGCCGCTTTTTCTTCCCGGACGGCAGATAGTTCATTTGACCATCCCGACCGCAGGGAGAAGGCAGGGTTGTTATCGCCCTCCGGGTCCAGGATGGCGAGGACCTCCGGCACGTCCCGAAGGGCAAGGCCCTGCCAGCAGGCCGTGGCCTGCAGCTCGGCAAAGTCTGCCGCCAGGCCCTGAAGCAGCAGCAGATACCGCTTGAGCTCGAAGAGCTCCACCTGATCGAGATCCCGCCGCCCCAGCCGTTCCACGGTGCCGCGAACGTCCCGCAGCTGCCCAAGCCCCTGTCGCAAGCGCACAAGGGCCGGGTGGTCCCCCAGGGCCACGGCCCTGTCCAGGTTCTCCAGCTCCTGGACTAGAGCGCCCCGCTCCGACCGGGCATGGGGGCGCAACGCCCGCTTCTTTTCCCGGCCCAGGGGGCTCAGGGGCAGAAGCCGATCCAGCACGAAGGGAAGGCCCATATCCTGTTGCTGTTTTATCGTCAATTCCATTGGCTTTCCTTCAAAACGTTCACCACGGGCACGTTGACCATACTTTCCATTGATCGCTGAAAGGCGTCCCCATCATAGGGCGCACCGCAGGCGGAAAAGGGGTTCACGGTGATGGCGATCAGATCGTTTTTTCGCCGGACCCGGAAGCTGACGCCCCGGGCGCGAAGCTTTTCATAGGTCTCCCGGAACAGGAGGAGCCTTGTGCCGTCCTCCACGGCGATCCTCTTCGGGATGGCCTTGCGCCGCAGGAGCGATGCCGCCATGGCGTCGGTGAAGGCCCCGGCGGCGTGGAGGTCGTCCCCCTGCCCCTCCAGGGCCTGGGAAAACTCGTCGAAGCGGTCCGCCCCCCGAACAAAGCGATGTCCCGCCATTTCGGGCCAAGGGCCGCTCTCGGGCAGGGCCAAAAGCTCCGCCACAAAGGCCGTGTCCGCCGTCGCTTTGTGCATGTCCGGTCCAACACTGGCCCCGGTGGAAAGGATCACCCCTTCCGCCGCCTCGGGAGCGCACAGGCTCCGGCGGAACAGAGCCCCGTCGATCAGGACCTTTTTAGCGCCCAGCTTCTTGAACTGCTCGGTCAAAGCTACGATCTGGTCCGTCATGGAGGGGCCCGCCAGCTCTACGAAGCCGTCGGACAGGGCCCGGAGGACGACCACCTCCCCCAGGGGCGTGTGGATACCCGTCAGGTCCAGTATCTCCCCCGTCACGTCGCACTTGGGCAATAGCCCTCGGGCAGTGGCGAACAAGGTGCCCCCCGTCACGTAGATGGGGGGCTTGCTGGTGCCGGTGATCAGGTCCTCCCGCTCCCCGTCCCGGCCGATGGAGGTGAGGGCAAGGGAAACGCCCCGCGCCTTAGCGCCGCGAATGAGGGCGTTCAGGGCGGTGGTCTTCCCCGCGTTCTTGCACATCCCCGCAAGGCACACGGTAGTATAGGGAGCGACAAGGTCAAAGAGCATGGGTTATTTCCAAAGCTCGTCGGGATAGAGGCCTGCGGCCTTCATTTCCCGGATGCTCTGCTGCAGGGCGGGCATGTCCTGCTTGTAGGTGACGCCGTGCCACTTGGCGCCGCAGTGGAGCACCTTCACGCTGGCCTTGCCCTCCAGGATAAGGTCGTTGGTGAGGCGGGGCACCAGATATTCGCACTTCAGGGGGTTCTTGGGCAGGTTCTCATCCAGGAACGCCGGGAAGCGAGCCTCGGCCTCCTCCAAAAAGTCGGGCATATAGCCCCAAAAGTTCATGGACACGGTATCGTCGGGATCGAGAGCGGTGTAGGTCTGGCCCTCGTCCTCGGTGAAGGCGATGCCGCCATTACGCTTCTCGATGCGCAATCTCTCGGCGATGGAGGTCAGATTGTCGTTCTCATCCACCACGCACACGCCCCGGGCCACGTGGCCGTTGTCGGTGACGGTGTTCTTGAGAAGATAGCCCACCATGGCGTACTCGCCCCGCTCATGGGGGACCTTCAGGTAGTCGTAGATGGTCTTATAGGCCTCGCGCCCGTAGAAATCGTCCGCGTTGATGACGGCGAAGGGGGCGTCGCCGATGAGATTCTTGGCCGCCAGCACGGCGTGGGTGGTGCCCCAGGGCTTCACCCGGCCCTCGGGGACGGTATATCCCTCAGGAAGGGCGTTCATATCCTGGAAGGCGTATTCGAGCTCCAGGAAGGGCCGCACCCGACTGCCGATGACCTCCTCGAAGTCCTCGGCCATCTCCCGCTTGATGATGCACACGGCCTTCTCGAAGCCCGCCCGTTTGGCGTCGAAGAGGGAGAAGTCCATGATCACATGGCCCTCCTTGTCCACCGGGTCCATCTGTTTCAAGCCGCCGTACCGGCTGCCCATGCCGGCTGCCATGATGACGAGAATGGGTTTGTTCATTTCCAATACCTCCAAACAAGTTTTATATGATTTACTCGATCCCGTTGTTTACAGTTCTCTCGGGCCGCCGCCGATATTCGCCACGTAGAAGGCGCAGGGGTGGCCGATGGCCGCCTCATAGGCCCGGCCCACCTTGTCCATGACTGCGTCCACCGTGGCCCTGTTCACGATGGCCACGGCGCAGCCGCCGAAGCCGGCGCCGGTCATCCGGGCTCCCAGGACGCCCTCTGAAGAGCGGGCTTCGCTCACCAGGGTGTCGAGCTCCTTGCAGGACACGGCATACAGGTCCCGCAAAGAGTCGTGGGAGGCGTTCATAAGCTGCCCGAAGGAAACCAGGTCGCCGGAACGCAGCTTTTGGCATGCCTCCACCGTCCTGGCGCACTCGTAGACCACGTGCTCCGCCCGGGCCCGCTCCGTTTCGTTCTCGATCAGGTGCTTGTTGGCCTCAAAGGTCTCTGCGTCCACGGACGCCAGATCCTTCACGGGCAGGGCCTGCTGCAGGGCGGCAAGGGCCCTTTCGCATTCAGAACGGCGCTCGTTGTATTTGGAGTCCGCCAGGGTGCGGCGCTTGCAGGTGTTCATGATGAGGATCACGTTGTCCCCCAGCGCCACGGGCACGTACTCATATTCGAGGGTGCCGGTGTTCAGAAACACCGCGGAATCCTCCCGTCCGAGAGCGATGCTGAACTGGTCCATGATGCCGCTGTTGAGGCCGATGAACCCGTTCTCCGCCCGCTGACCGAGAAGGGCCAGGTCCACGTCCGTCAAGTCAAGATCGTAGCAGGCCCGGAAGGCCGCCCCCGCCACCACTTCCAGGGAGGCTGAGGAGGACAGGCCGGAGCCGTTGGGGATGTTGCCGTAAATGAGCAGCTCAAAGCCGGAGGATAGCTCGATCCCCCGCTCCCGGAGGGCGAAAAGCATACCCAACACGTAGTTCGTCCACTGGTTCCGCCGGTCGAAGCGGACCTCGGACAGTTTCCCCTCCAGCACCCCCGCCTGGGGGAAGTTCACCGAGCAGAACCGGAGCTGATCGTCCGTCCGCCGCCGAAGCAGCCCCCAGGTGCCCATGGTCAGGGCGCAGGGCAGCACGTGGCCCCCGTTGTAGTCCACGTGTTCGCCGATCAGGTTCACCCGGCCGCCCGCGAAGAAAACGCGGGGCTCGGCGCCGGGCCCGAAGGTCTCTATAAACGTTTTTTTTAACTCTGCTATGGTCATGCTTCCTCCGCCGGTCTGATGCAGTATAGGTCGGAGCCGAAGTCGCTCAGCATCCGGATGTTTTTGTTGTAGCCCGTGCCGATGAACCGGGTGTTCAGCGGAACGCCCTCATTCAATGCCCGGCCCGTGGCGGTGAATTTCTCCTCCCCGTCGGGGAGCATGAAGAATTTGTCGATGGTGCGAATGATGAACCCGCCCTTCTTCACGCTCACAGGGGCCACGTGCTTCAACAGGCTCGCCAGCGGCCCCACCCGGACGCCCTTTGTCTGGCGCTCCACTATATAGGTCCTGTCCGCGTCCAGCCCGGTTACCCGCAGCACGTCCCCGGGGGCGGCGGCCTCGTTGTCCATGAGGAAGCGGGCGGCCATGGTCTCCCCATCCCCCCGGACCACCCAGGTCTCCATGCCGTTCTGGCGGCCCAGCCGAAAGAACCGGCCGAACTGGAAGGTCTTCCTGTGGGCCTTGTAGAATTCCATGTCCTGCTTCGCTTCCTTCTTTTCGGCAAAGGTCAGCGTGCCCAGATCCATCTCCCAGCCCAAGGCCCCGAAGGCGGAGGTATGAAACCGGGTGGAGAGGGGCGTTTCCCGCAACGTCTGCTGATGGGGCGCTTCGGAGATATGGGCCCCCATGACGGAAACGGGATAGAGGTAGCTTAATCCTCCCTGGATCTTCACCCGTTCGATGGCGTCCGTATCGTCGCTACACCAGATCTGCTGGCAGAAGCACAGCATCCCCAGATCGAACCGGTTGCCGCCGGAGGAGCAGCTTTCAAAGAGGATGTGGGGCCTATGATAGAAGATGCGGCCCAGCACGTCGTAGAGGCCCTTGATGTATTCGTGGAAAAAGGCCCCGTTCTCGCAGAAGGGAGAGTACATGTCGGACATGTGCCGGTTCATGTCCCACTTCACGTAGGAAATGTTGGAGCTGTCCAAGATGCGGCCCACGTTCTCCACGATGTAGTCCCGGACCGCCGGGTTCACCAGGTCCAGGAGGAGCTGGTTGCGCCCGTAGGAGGGTTTGCGGTTCGGAAGTTTGATGGCCCAGTCGGGATGGGCCCGGTAGAGATCGCTGTTCTCGTTGACGCTCTCCGGCTCCACCCAAAGGCCGAAGCTCATGCCCAATTTGTTGATCTTCGTGCAGAGACCCTCCAGGCCGTGGGGCAGCTTCTTTTTGTCCACGGTATAGTCCCCAAGGCCCGCCTTGTCGTTGTTCCGGCCCTGGAACCAGCCGTCGTCCAGCACGAACAGCTCGGCGCCCGCCTTCTTCGCCCGCTTAGCAAGGGAGAGGAGCTTCCTCTCCCGAAAGGAAAAAAAACAGGCTTCCCAATCGTTGCAGAGCACCGGCCGTTCCTTTCCCTTCCAGTCGCCCCGGACCACGTTGTTGTTGATGAAGTCATGGAAATGGGCGGAGAGGCCGTTGAAGCCGCCGTCGGAATAGGTCATGACCCCCTCCGGCGTCTCAAAGCTTGCGCCGGGAGCCAGGGTGTACCTAAAGCACCGGGGGCTGATCCCCGCCATGACGCGCACGAGGCCGTTTTCCGCCTTCTCCACGGCGGTGTAGTGATTGCCGCTGTACAGGAGGTTGAAGCCCCAGCAGCGCCCCTGCTCCTCCGAGCAATGCTTTTCACTCAACAGGACGCCCGGGTTGTGCTTGTGGCCGGAGGCGCCGGTGCTGCCCTCGTTCACGTAGATGCCGGACATGACGGGCCGATCGTGCCGCCGGGCCTCCCGTATCCAGCCCCCGTCGAAGGTGGTGAAGGTCAGGTCATCAGCAGGCATCATGTCCAGCATATAGCTCATGAGCTTGTCGATAACGACGGGCGCCTCTCCCCCGTTCTTCAGCACCGATCGGCGGGTGATCACGTCGGCACGGGGATAGACCGTGTAGATAAGATCCAGCGTGACGGGAGCCGCTTTCTCCTTCAAGTGGAGGATCAAGGTCTCGGCGCCGTCGCCATAGGCCGTGGGCAGGCTTTCCATGGGCAGGGGACCGGCCACGGTCTCATGGGAAACGTATACGAAATCGTTGGTAAAGGTCCCGTCGGGCAGCGTCAGCTCCGCAGGCGGGTTGCGAAAATCGCCCTTGCCTACGCCGCTCCATTCAAGGGCCATATCATCCAGGCAGTAGGTGGCGCTGCTCTCGTCATACATAATGGAGGAGCCCCGGGCGATGGTGGCCTTGACCCCCAGGGCCGCCCCGTCGGCCAAGGGCACGATCCCGCCGTAGTGAAGATGCTCCAGATGGCCGAAGGGGGTCACCCGAAAGAGGTAGGCCGTGTGGGCCGTCAACAACCGAAAAGTTTTGTCGCTGCACGCGATCATGGTATCGCTCCTTATTTCAAACACTCAATCGTTCCAGGGGCTGTCCGCCGGTTCCTCCAGGATGACTGCCTCCCATGGCTGAAGCTGGCAGTCCAGCTCCCTGGTGCCGTGGGTGGAGAGGACGGGCCGGCCCACCAGGGGTATCTTAACGGGCTGATCGGACCAGTTCACCGCCACGGTAACGCGATCGCTCCCCAGCCGACGCTGGATCTTGATCCAGTTTTTCTCCCGGCTGACGAGGCGAAAACTCCCCTGCTTCAAAACGTCGCTGCCGTTGCGGTAAGCCATGAGGGCGCGGAACCAGTTCAGCACGGAGTCGGGGTCAGCTTCCTCCGTTTCCGCGTTGATGGTCACATGGTTGCCGTTGACCTTGATCCAGGGGGTGCCCGTGGTGAAGCCGCCCTGCTCGCCGGAGGTCCACTGCATGGGCGTGCGGGCGTTGTCCCGGCTGGCGTGCCGCACGCGCTTGAAGATCCTTTCGTCGTTCAATCCCAGCTTCTTCAGGGTGGGCACCATGTTCTTCGATTCCACGTCCTGAACGTCGGCCATGGAGGTGAAGTCGAAGTTGGTCATGCCCAGCTCCTCCCCCTGATAGACGAAGGGGGTGCCCCGCAGGGTCAAAAGCAGCGTCAGCATGGCCTTGGCCGCCGCCGGGCTCTCGTCCCCGAACCGGGACACGGACCGGGGCTGGTCGTGGTTCTCAAAGTAGAGGGCGTTCCAGGGAAGCTTCTTCTGCCACTTGACCAGGCTTCGAAACAGCCGCTGGGCCTTGAATTTCCGGGGCAGCCACTTGACCAGGAAGCAATCTGCGTTCATGTGCTCGAAGGAGAACACCATGTCCAGCTCCCCGTTGCCGGGATCGGTCAGCGCCCGGGCCTTGCGGGTGGACACCAGCACCGTTTCGCCCACGGTAAAGCAGTCGTATTTTGAAAGCACCTCCCGGCGGAAGCGCTTGAGCAGATCGTCACATCCGGGACGGGAGATATAGTATTCGCTGCCCACCAGGGCCCCCTTGGGGAAGCCGTTCTTCAGGCTGTCCTTCCAAAGAAGGTTGATCACGTCGCACCGAAAGCCCGACACGCCGCGGCTGAGCCAAAAGTCCATGACCTTCTCCACCGCCTCGATGACGGCGGGGTTCCGGTAGTTGAGGTCCGGCTGGCCCTTGGCGAACAGATGCAAATAGTACTGTCCCCGGACCTCGTCAAAGGCCCAGGCCCCGCCGCCGAAGAAGCTGGTCCAGTTGTTGGGAGGGCGCTTGCCCTTGCCGTCACGCCAGATATAGAAGTCCTCGTAGGGGGCCTCCCGGCGGCGGCTCTTCTGGAACCATTCGTGCTCCGAGGAGGTGTGGTTGATGACCAGGTCCATGACGATCTTCACCCCCAGGGCGTTGGCCTTTTGGATGAGCTCGTCCATATCGCTTAGAGTGCCGAACCTGGGGTCGATATCGCAGTAGTCGGAGATGTCGTAGCCGTTGTCCTCGCCGGGGGAGCGATAGACCGGCGAGAGCCAGAGGATGCCCACGCCCAGGGATTTGATGTAGGGGAGTTTGGAGATGATACCGGGGATGTCGCCCATGCCGTCGCCGTTGCTGTCGCAAAAGCTCATGGGATAGATCTGATAGACCGCCTGTTCCTTCCACCACGCTGCCATAGGTGCCTCCTTGTTACACGTATACGGTGACCAGATATTTGGGGATGAGTTCGATGGGTTTATAGTTGAGTTTGCTGTAACGGATGCCTTCGTCTCCGGCGTCGTCCTCCCTGTTCACGTAGTGAAAGCCCGTGCCCATAAAGTTGACGAAGGCCTGGGCCATGGCCGGGTAGGCCCCGGCGGCGCTCACGTCCGCCTTCTCCGCGTGGGCAAAGAGGGTGTCTCCCTTGATCTCCCCCACGGAAAGGGCCGTGATGCCCAGCCTGGTGACAAGGCAGGCCGCTCGCTGGTTCAGCCGGCAGGCCAGCTCAATAAGGTCCATGGTGCCCTTGAGCTCGTTGCGCTCCACCTCGCTCATCTCGGGGTGCTCCTCTTCGATCCGCTCCAAAAAGGCCAGACACTGAGGGAACATATCCTCGGTGATCTCCCGGCATTCCGCCTCCGGAAACTCCTTGTAGAACCGGTTCACATGGTTTTTCTGCGTGTGATACTTCTTGCCGCTGAAGGTGCGGAAACCGTCCGCTTCATAGAGATAATCGAACCAATTGCGCTGCTCCTCGGCGTAGAACCGACCGTCGTACCGATCTTCGATGAAGGGCAGCTGATCGGCCCCCACGCAGGCAAAGCGAAGCTCCTCTCCGTTCTCGGATGCATCCCGTTCGGCGATGGCAAAGCCTGCGTTCACATCTCCCGGCCCCACGGGCACGGAGTAGCACACGCCCACGTTCTTATATATGGACCGGGTCACCAGGGTGTCCCCGGCGATGGCGAAATGGGTTTGAAAGATGTTTCGCCATTGGAAAGTGACCCCCGCCGTATTGTCCGAGACGCGATTGGGGCAGGCAGAGAAATAGGGCTCCATGGCCTGTATGTTTCGACGGTTCACCGGTACAAAATCGCTCATGCTTTCCCCACCCGGGGCCTCCCCTTCCGAGCCCGCCCGAGCAGGCCTCTTTGGCTATGAGTATATCAGAAAAGCGGAGGCTTGTGAAGCCTTTCACATCTTTTCCTTGACGGTTGACTCAAAAGCGCATAGAATAGGGAAAATAAATCATTCCCTTTGGAAAGGACCCTTTATGCAGCTGATCGCCTTTGATCTTGACGGGACATTGTGCAACACCATTGAAGATATAGCCGGTTCCCTGAACCGGGCCCTGGAGAAACACGATATCGAACCCTATCCCCAGCAGACCATCCAGAACATGGTGGGCCGGAGCGTAGCATATATGTGCCAACGGGCCATGCCCCACGGCCGGGAAAACGACTGGAAGCCGGTGATGGACAGCTTCTTCGAGGACTACACCCATCACTCTTTGGATCATACCCGGCCCTATCCCGGCGTGACGGAAGCGCTCAAAGCCCTGAAGGAAAGAGGGTATCTCCTCGCCTGCGTGACCAACAAGCCCCATCCCCACGCGGTGCATATGATCTCGGAGCTGTTCCCGCCCCACGGGGAGCTGTTTTGCCAGGTACAGGGCCAGAACAGCAAGTTCACCCTGAAGCCCCACCCCGCCTCGCTGCAGTTCGTGCTGGACATGCAGAAGGTGAAGAACGCCAACGCCCTCTACGTGGGGGATTCGGAGGTGGATTTCCAGTTTGCCCGCAACGGCGGCCTCCACTTCTGCGGCGTCAGCTGGGGGTTCAAGGGCCGCTCCTTCCTGGAGGACCTGGGAAGCGAGTTCGTCATCGACCAGCCCAGGGAGCTGCTTTCCGTAATGGATCGGCTGGAAAAACGTATCTGATCTATACAGTACAAAACGGGTCGCCGAATCAGGCGACCCGTCAGGCTGTCGAAAAAGGCGGCAGACCATTTGCGGCATATAGGAATTGAAATATGCTTGT
>LXOW01308562.1_pt1 | contig 19016 bp, 13 predicted proteins | sample 1368591 | NCBI WGS metagenome assembly LXOW01 (sample SAMN04884650, study PRJNA319009) | bovine gut metagenome | isolation source: Cow rumen | host: Bos taurus | place: Italy: Legnaro (PD) | collected 2014-07-09
GTCCGACTCTCGAAGTTCACCGCAACTTCCGCGTGCGTGTCGGTACTCCCTACAGCAAGATTCTGGCTTTTGCCGGCAATCTCCCCGACGGCCCCTGCAAACTGATTTCGGGCGGCCCGCTGATGGGCAAGGCTATCGCAAATATCGAAGCCACCACGCTCAAGGCTTCATCTTCTCTGCTGATTATCACGGGCGATATGGTGCCCCGCAACCAGGAAATGACCTGCATCCGTTGCGGCAAGTGCGTTGAGGCTTGCCCGATGGGCCTGGAGCCGTACCTGCTCAACCGTTTCTGCCGTGCCGGCGGCCGTCAGGACGAATTGGAGAAAGAGCGTATTTATGACTGTATCGAATGTGGCTGCTGCCAGTTCACCTGTCCTTCCTACATTCCGCTGCTGGATATGATCCGCACGGGCAAGGCGGAAGTGATGAAGATTATGCGCAGCCGTCCCAAAAAATAGCGGAAATTATGGATAAACTGACAATTTCCCATTCTCCCCACGTTCACGGACGGTTTTCGACCCGTTCGCTGATGAAGGACGTGCTCATCGCACTGGTGCCGGCGGTCATAATGGCCGTGGCATTTTACGGATGGGCTGCCCTGAAACTTTTGGTAATCAGCGTTGCAGGCTGCGTTGCGATAGAATATCTTATCGGACGGTTCCTGCTCAAGAGCCCCGGCAGCATTTCCGACCTTTCGGCGGTCGTGACCGGTGTCCTGCTGGCGCTCAACCTGCCTTCTTCGGCTCCCTGGTGGATTCCGCTGGTCGGTGCCGTGCTGGCGATCGGCGTGGCCAAGATGACCTTCGGCGGAATAGGGCAGAACCTCTATAACCCGGCTCTGGTGGCGCGCGTTTTCCTGCTCATTTCATTCCCGGTGATAATGACCAACTGGACGCTTACCGAGCCGCTTGTCTCCTGCAATATCCCCTGGTTGCAGGGCCAGGTCGATGCCTTCACCGGCGCAACTCCTCTCGGTCTTGTTTCCGAAGGTCTCAAGTCGGGCATTGCAGTCCCCGAGATAATGCAGCAGGGCCAGTTCACCTGGCAGCAGTTGCTGCTCGTCTCCCTGGGCGGTTCGATGGGTGAGGTTTCCTCGCTTGCACTTCTTTTAGGCTTTGTATATCTGCTCTTCCGCCGCGTCATTCGTCCCACGATACCTGTGGTAGTGGTCGCTACGGTTGCAGTCCTGACACTGATATTCTCCCTGATCAATCCCGCCCGCTTTACCGGTCCGGTATTCAATATCTTCACCGGCGGCCTGCTGCTCGGCGCCATCTTTATGGCGACGGATTACGTCACTTCGCCGATGTCGTTCAAGGGACAGGTCATTTACGCAGTGGGTATCGGCGCCATTTCGGTATTCATCCGGTATTTCGGCTCGTATCCCGAAGGCGTATCGTTCTCGATTCTGATAATGAACAGTGCAGTTCCTCTGCTCAACAAATATTGCAAGCCGCGCAGGTTCGCGGGGGAGGTCCGCAATGGCTAGACCTTCCACTTTCAAGAATATGGTCCTCGCGCTGGTGCTCATCTGCATCGTGTGCTCCACGCTGCTGGGCGCGGTTCATACTTTGACAGAAAGCAAGATAGAGCAGACCAAGGCCGCCAAGGCAAAGGCCGCGATTGCAGCCGTACTGCCGGAGTTCGATAACGATCCTTCCGAAAACGCGGCAAAGGTCGGCATCGGCGAGATTTATACCGCTACGCTGGACAGCGTTCCGGTAGGATATGCCGTCAAGGTCAAGACTTCCGGTTTCGGCGGCGCCATCACGATGATGGTAGGTTTCCTGCCGGACGGCACGATCTATAACACCGATGTCATCGAACACAGCGAGACTCCCGGTCTCGGAGCCAAGATAACGGATCCGCAGTGCAATCCGCGCATCCAGGTCTGTGGCAAGAATCCTGCTTCGACCAATCTTACCGTCAGCAAAGACGGCGGCGAGATTGACGGTATTACGGCCTCCACGATAACCTCGAGGGCATTCCTCAAGGGTGTCGTTTCGGCATACGACGTATTTGTAGAGTTTACCGGGGCTCAGCCTCTCAATACTACTGAAGTAAATGAGTGAAAAGAATAAAAGCCTGTCCCTGATTGTCGACGGCATCATCAAGAACAACCCCACGTTCGTCCTCGTGCTCGGTATGTGCCCCACGCTGGGAACTACCACGTCCGCGCTCAACGGTATGGGAATGGGACTTGCTACGATGTTCGTGCTTGTCCTCTCCAATATGGCTATTTCGGCTACGGCCCGGTTTATTCCCGACAAGGTCCGCATACCTTCTTATATAGTCATCATCGCGACTTTCGTAACGCTCGTGCAGTTCCTGCTGCAGGCGTACCTGCCGTCGCTGTATGACACGCTCGGCCTGTTTATCCCGCTGATCGTGGTCAACTGCATCGTGCTTGGCCGTGCGGAAGCATTTGCAAATAAGCATACCGTCGCCGAATCCGCGCTGGACGGCATCGGTATCGGTCTCGGTTTTACTCTCGCCCTTACGGCGCTCGGCCTCGTGCGCGAGATTCTCGGCAGCGGCAGCGCATTCGGCTGGCACTTCACCAATTCGGACGGAATGCTTGCCTTCGTGCTTGCACCGGGTGCATTCCTCGTGCTCGGGTATCTTATGGTTCTCTTCAACAAATTCACCAAAAAGGCATAGGCGATGGTTTACTTTCTCATACTGATTTCGGCGGTATTTGTCAATAATGTCGTCCTTGCACAGTTCCTCGGCATCTGCCCGTTCTTCGGTGTATCCAAGAAGGTAAGCACCGCAGTAGGTATGTCCGCGGCCGTGATGTTCGTTATGGCCCTCGCGACGCTGGTGACTTATATGCTCCAGAATTACGTCCTGGTGCCCTACAAGATCGAATTCCTCCAGACCATCAGTTTCATCCTGGTCATCGCGGCCCTGGTGCAGATGGTCGAGATCATACTCAAGAAGATCAGCCCCTCGCTCTATCAGGCCCTGGGTATTTTCCTGCCGCTGATTACCACCAACTGCGTGGTCCTCGGCGTGGCAATCCAGGTCGTCAGCAGCGAGTTCCCGTACATCAACAACGTTATGGCCGACGGCACGGTATCCAATATGATGAACCTCGGCCAGTCAGTCGTGTTTGCAATCTGCACGGCTCTCGGTTACGGTCTGGCGCTGATTCTTTTCGCCGGAATGCGTGAACAGATGGAGATGAACAACATTCCCAAGCCGTTCCGCGGCATTCCTATCGCGCTTATCACCGCCGGTATTATGGCGATGGCATTTATGGGCTTCTCAGGGCTCGTCTGATAGATGGCGGAAGTTACCCTCTCGGATATCGTAAGCCTGCTGCTGGAGAAAAAGCGCGACGAGGCGCATACCAGGCTGCTGGATTTTCTGCGTTCGCATCCCGATGACGCGGAAGGCTGGCTGATGCTCGGCAACCTGTACCGTTCGCACCATATGTGGCGCGAGGCGATCGACGCTTACAACCGCGCCAAACTGCTTAATCCTGCCGGGCCGGCGGATGCTTCGATCGAAGGTATTCTGGAGATACTGCACTCCCTGCCGGGAGAATCTTACTGACACATTGCGCGGAATACGTGCCACAGGACGATGCCCGTGGCCACGGAAACGTTGAGCGAATGCTTCGTGCCCTGCTGCGGGATTTCGAGGCACAGGTCGCTTGCATCTGCTACGCGCTGGTCAACTCCGTTCACTTCGTTGCCGAAAACGAAGGCGTAGCGGCGGCCGGCCTCCGGCTTGAAATCCTGAAGCATAGTGGAGTTTTCGGTCTGCTCGACGCTGACGATGGTATAGCCCTCGGATTTGAGACGCGTCACGACATCGAGCGTGTCGGAGGCATATTCCCAGTCCACGGTAAATTCGGCCCCGAGCGCGGATTTGTGCATTTCGGGGGTAGGAGGCACGGCGCAAATGCCGCACAGCCAGATCTTTTCCATACGGAATGCGTCTGCGGTTCGGAAGGCCGATCCGATGTTGTGCTGGCTGCGCAGATTGTCCAGCACGACCGCCACGGGAAGCTTGTCCGCAAGGCGGAATTCTTCTGCGCTGGGGCGATTCAGTTCGCTATTGAAAAGTTTTCTGAACATATAGGTATAAATCCGCGGAAAAGACTATCTTTGCAAGACTGAAATAACGTTTGCAAACATACAAATAAATAACTATACGATGAAACAGGATATCGAAATTTCCGAATTGCTCCGCAAGGAAGAAGAACGCCAGCAGAACGGCATCGAGTTGATCGCTTCCGAGAATTTTGTAAGCAGTCAGGTACTCGAGGCACTTGGCAGTGTCTGCACCAACAAGTACGCTGAAGGCTACCCGGGCGCACGCTATTACGGCGGCTGCGAGGTGGTGGACCAGATCGAACAGCTTGCAATTGACCGCATCAAGAAGATTTTTGATGCCGAATTCGCAAACGTTCAGCCTCACTCCGGCGCACAGGCCAATATGGCAGTGTTCCAGGCTTGCCTCAAGCCCGGCGATACGTTTATGGGCCTTGACCTGGCTCACGGCGGTCACCTTACCCACGGTTCTCCGGTTAATGTTTCCGGTATCCTCTACAAGGCCGTAGCATACCAGCTCAATCCCGAGACCGGTCTTGTCGACTATGACGATATGGAGCGCAAGGCTCTCGAGCACAAGCCGAAGCTGATCGTCGGCGGTGCATCCGCTTATTCCCGTGAATGGGACTGGGAGCGTATGCGTGCCATCGCTGACAAGGTAGGTGCTATCTTTATGGTCGATATGGCTCACCCCGCAGGTCTTATCGCTGCCGGTCTGCTCAAGAATCCTGTCAAGTACGCTCACATCGTTACTTCTACCACCCACAAGACACTCCGCGGTCCCCGTGGCGGTATCATCCTCATCGGCAAGGATTTCGACAACCCTTGGGGCATCACCACTCCGAAGGGCGAGATCAAGAAGATGTCGGCTATGATCAACTCCGCAGTTTTCCCGGGCATCCAGGGCGGTCCGCTCGAGCACTGCATCGCAGCAAAGGCAGTTTCGTTCTACGAGGCTCTGCAGCCTGAGTTCAAGGAGTACCAGATGCAGGTCAAGAAGAACGCTGCAGCTATGGCAGAGGCATTCATCGCAAAGGGTTACAAGATCGTCTCCGGCGGTACCGACAACCACCTGATGCTGATCGACCTCCGCACCAAGTTCCCCGATCTGACCGGTAAGGTGGCAGAGAAGGCTCTTGTCCGCGCAGGTATCACGGTCAACAAGAATATGGTTCCGTTCGACAGCCGCTCGCCGTTCCAGACTTCGGGTATCCGCGTCGGTACTCCGGCCGTTACCTCCCGCGGTCTGCGTGAGAAGGAGATGCCTGAGATCGTCGATCTGATCGACCGCGTTCTCTCCAACGTTGAGGATGAAGCGGTTATCAACCAGGTCCACGAGCAGGTAAGAATGAAGATGTCCGGTCTGCCGCTTAACCGCTGGTAGCAGGGCGTTGAGGGAAAAAAGTTTGTCAGACAACAAATTTTTTATACATTTGCACCCTCAATCGGGAAGTGGCGCAGTTGGCTAGCGCGCTGCGTTCGGGACGCAGAGGTCGGGTGTTCGAGTCACCTCTTCCCGACAGAGTTTTATAACTAACTAATTTTTTGCATTTTATGTCAGAGTATTTATCCGCAGACAAAAAGCAAGAGATTTTCGGACAATACGGGAAGTCTAATGTTGACACCGGCTCTGCTGAGAGTCAAGTTGCTTTGTTTTCCTACCGTATCGCTCATCTGACCGAGCACCTCAAGGCCAACAAGAAGGATCACAACACCCAGCGTGCCCTTCTCCGCCTCGTAGGTAAGCGCCGTCAGCTCCTCGACTATTTGAAGGAGAAGGATATTGAGAGATACCGCGAGATCGTGAAGGCCCTCAACCTCCGCAAATAATCGAGATAGGAAATTTCGGGAGGCCGCTTTGGTTTGCGGCCTCTTTTTTTTAAGAAAGGCATTACACGAAGGAATATGAATATAATTAAGAAAACAATTGAATTGTCCGACGGTCGGACAATCGAAATCGAGACCGGTAAACTTGCCAAGCAAGCGGACGGCTCGGCTGTCGTGAAGATGGGTGGCACTATGCTGCTGGCCACCGTCTGCGCAGCAAAGGAAGTCAAGGAAGGAACTGACTTCATGCCTCTTACAGTAGATTACCGTGAAAAGTATTATGCAGCAGGCCGTTTCCCCGGCGGTTTCCTCAAGCGTGAGAGCAAACCCTCCGATTATGAGGTTCTCATCGCCCGCCTGGTGGACCGTCCGATCCGTCCTCTGTGGCCTGATGATTTCCATCTGGAAGTATTTGTACAGATAAGCCTTATTTCCGCCGAGAAGGACGTCCAGCCGGATGCCCTCGCCGGCCTGGCCGCTTCCTGCGCCCTCGCCACCTCCGACCTGCCTTTCGGCGGCCCGGTGTCCGAGGTCCGCGTGAGCCGCATCAACGGTGAATTCGTCATCAACCCGACCTTCTCCCAGATGAAGGATTCCGACCTCGAACTGATGGTTGCCGCTACCGAAGAAAATATTATGATGGTCGAAGGCGAGATGAAGGAAGTGTCCGAGAAGGATATGCTGGAGGCTATCAAGTTTGCACACGAAGAGATCAAGAAGCATTGCCGTGTGCAGAAAGAACTTATGAAAGAACTGGGTACCGATGCTGTAAAGCGCGATTACCCTCACGATATCGAGGACGAAGACCTCCGCAAGTCGGTTTGGGATTTCTGCTATGACAAGTGCTATGCGCTTGCGAAGTCCGCAAAGCCGAAGGAGGAGCGTGCCGCTGGTTTCGAGGCTATTCTCGAAGAGTTTGTGGCTACCATCCCCGAGCCGGCAGCTACCATCGACGAGCGTGAAGCATACGCTCAGAAGGTTGCTCTGGCAGGCCGTTATTATCACGACGTGGAGAAGGAAGCGATGCGCAACCTTATCCTTGATGAAGGTGTCCGTCTGGACGGCCGCGGCACGAAGGATGTCCGCCCGATCTGGTGCGAAGTCGATTACCTGCCCTGTGCACACGGCAGCGCAATCTTCACCCGTGGTGAAACCCAGTCGCTGGCAACCGTCACCCTCGGTACCAAGATGGATATGAAGGAGATGGACGAAGTTCTGATCCAGGAGGACCAGCAGTTCGTGCTCCACTACAATTTCCCGCCGTTTGCAACGGGTGAGGCAAAGTCTCAGCGCGGCCCCGGCCGTCGTGAGATTGGCCACGGCAACCTCGCAATGCGTGCTCTCAAACCCGTAATTCCGATGGCTCCGGAGAATCCGTACGCAGTCCGCGTCGTTTCCGATATTCTCGAATCCAACGGTTCATCTTCGATGGCTTCCGTCTGCGGCGGCTGCCTCGCACTGATGGATGCAGGTGTCAAGATCAGCAAGCCTGTCGCAGGTGTCGCAATGGGTCTTATCACCGATGCAGAGCGTCCCAATGACCGTTACGCCATCCTGACCGATATTCTCGGTGACGAGGACCACCTTGGCGATATGGACTTCAAGGTGACCGGTACAGCTGACGGTATCACGGCTACACAGATGGATATCAAGGTTGACGGTCTGAGTTACGATGTGCTTGAAAAGGCACTCGAGCAGGCACGTCAGGGCCGTATGCATATTATGGGCGAGATGCTCAAGGTTATCAGCGAGCCTCGCGAGGATTACAAGCCGTTCGTTCCCCGCATCGTTCAGATTCGCATCGCAAGCGAGTTTATCGGTGCAGTTATCGGCAAGGGCGGCGAGACCATCCAGAAGATTCAGAAAGAAACCGGATGTACGATCACCATCGACGAGCAGCCTAAGGAAGGCGGCGCTCAGGGTGAGACTGAGGGTATCGTCGATATCTTCGGTACTGATCAGGCTTCGATGCAGAAGGCCCTCGACTGGATCAAGGGTATCTGCGCAGTGCCTGAGGTCGGCACCGTATATCACGGCCGCGTAGTTTCGATCCTCGAATTCGGCGCATTCATCGAGATTCTGCCCGGCAAGGAAGGCCTGCTGCACATCTCCGAGATGCGTTGGGAGAAGACCGAGAAGGTCGAGGATTTGCTGAAGGTCGGTGACGAGGTTGATGTCAAACTGCTTGAGATCGACTCCAAGACCGGTAAGATGCGTCTTTCGATGCGCGCCCTGCTTCCCAAGCCGGAAGGTTATGTGGAGCCTCAGCGCCGTCCCCGTCCGGAAGGCCGTCCCGCAGGTCCCCGCAACGAGCACGGAGGTGACCGTGGCCCGCGCCGCAACGGACCCCGTCCGCCCCGCAAATCCGAATAACAATCCGCTGCTATAGATAATCCCCGGTCTCTAATGGATCGGGGATTTTCGTCTGATTAGTTTCCGGTTTGCCTGTCGAGGCTCTGATAGAGCCGGTAAGACTTTGTAAGTGCCTGGGCGTGGCCAATATTGATGCGGCCGTAGGCCAGGTGGTGTGTGCGGGGGACTGATAAGTATATTTTTACTATCTTTGTAATCGGCCCTGGAGGTCAATTTGAAGTGGTTTTATCGTGATTTATATAAACTTAAGCAATAATAACGTATGAAAAAAGTATTCTTGGCCATTGCCATGGTGATGATGAGCGTCCTTTTCACGGGGTGTCACAAAGAAATAGAACCCGATCGGGACGTAGCCCGGAAGATCATCGGGAAATGGATTACCGCCGAGACCGACGGCAAGGTCTTGCCGACCAACGAGAAAATTGTATACGACTTCGTTTCTGCCACCAAGGCCTATGTGAGCCTTTCGTTCTCTGATACTTCGGACGGCAGCGCCCCTTGGACTGATAAGAGCGAGGCCCTTGTGGAGATTAGCGGCAACAATGTGACCATTACCCACAGCCCCGGCCCCGGTACGACTGTTATCGTTGAGCTTCACGTTGACGCCATCACTGGCACGACGATGATCGGCAAGCGCAAGGTTACTGTCCGGCAAGACGGCGGTCTGGTCAATTCCGATGAGTGCATGCTCCGCTGCGAAAAGCTGAACGTGGACTATAGAGCGAAGATCGTGGGCCTTTGGGAAGGCAAGATGACCAGCGAGCAGTCTGCGTACGACGACGGACAGGAGCACCGCTGGGCGTTCAAGGACGACGGCACCTTCGTGTTCTTTATCAAGAATAAAAAGGGCGTCTGGGAGGCTATGGATGACGAGTTCTCTCAGTGGTTCGTGGCAGGTAACCTCCTGTGCACCCGATGGAAGAATGCCGGCGTTGACACGCAGGAGTGCCGTGAGTGGTGGGAGATCGCCACGGCAGGCGAGAAATCAATGGTCTGGACAGCCCTTCGCGAGAAGGCAGACGGCAGCCAGTACACCGCCGCTTTCACTATGGAGAAGGTAGGCGTTCCCACGGAAGAAGAGGTGGAGAAGGCCATCATCGGCAAGTGGATGAGCAAGGAGATTAACGGCGAGCCTTTCCTTACCGACAACAAGGGCGTGTACACATTCCTCAATACTACTTCGGCCTATATGAGTTCCTCTGTGAACTCCCGCCCCGAACTTGGAGACCTGTGGCACGATTTAACCCCGCTGGACGTGAACATTTTCGGCAATGTTGTCAAGCTCTACCACCAGCTGGACCCGCATAAGATGTTGACCATCGAGATGACGGTCACCGACATTAACGCCGATGAGATGCAAGCCGACGTGAAGGGTACCTTGATGGTGGATGGCGTGGAGAGAGGTTCAGTCAACGACCATATCCTCTATGAAAAGATAAAAGAGCATTACCGCAAACCCATCCAGGGTCTCTGGGAAGGTCGGAGGACATCTGGTGGTACAACGGAATATCACCGCTGGGAGTATCTGGCAGACGGCACCTACAACTTCTATCTCAAGTCTGGAGAGGGCCAGTGGATCAAGGTGGAGGACGAGTTCGCCGAATACTTTGTGGATGGCCGCCTGCTGTGCACCCGCTGGAAGAACGCCGGCGAAGGCACCGTGGAGAACCGTGAATGGTGGGAGATCCGCAGCATCGAGGAGGACACCATGATCTGGACCGCCTTGCGAAAGAACGAACTGGGAGAGCAGTATGTAGAGTCCTTTGTTATGCATAAGGTACCGGTCCCCACGGCCGACGAAATTATGCAGAAAATCAAGGCCACCAAGTGGATGACGGAGAAACTTAACGGCGAAGTCGCCCTTACCAACGAAAAGGCCGTATTCACCTTCTTTTCCAGAACCCAGGCTACCATCAGCGCTTCGTTTGCAGAAACGCTCTCCGGCGAGAAGGAATGGGCCACCCGGCGCGAGTTCGACTATGTGATAGAGAACAATGTGATTACCCTCACCTGCAAGCTGGACGAGAACACCACCTTCGTTGATGAAATGATTGTAGGCGCCATTGATGATGAGAACATCCACTGCCTGTATCGGCGCACGCAGTATCAAGACGGAAGGACGCTTCCATATCCGTCAGTGAGTCTTGAACTCAGAAAGCAGGAAAAGACGCCGGTCAATTACGGGTCCTACATCCTGGGCACCTGGGAGGGACGTGCTACCAGTAACTACTCGCAGTATGACGACGGTCAGGTGCATCGCTGGAAGTATGATGACAAATCATCCTTTACTTACTATGTGAAGGACGGTGACAACTGGGTGTCCAGCACAAATACCTTAAACGAGTACTGCATTGACGGTCGCCTGCTCCTCACACGTTGGGTTGACAACGGCATAGAGTACCGCGAGTGGTGGGAAATCATGTCCCTGGACGATCAGACCATGATCTGGGGCGCCATCCGTCAGGATGAATACGGCCAGCGCTATCCGGCCTCTTTCGCCCTGACCCGAATTGAATACTGGCAGGAGTAAAATCCAACTCCCTTCAGGTAAAACACCTGTTGGACTTACAAGAAAACCCCATTAGAACGAATTCTAATGGGGTTTTCTCCTTGTGTGCGGACGGGTCAGTCCAGCGGAATCTCGGGGTGCTGTACGGCCAGGGGCATACCGTCCTGTGCGAGGTAGAACATATAGAGAATGACAGGTTTGGTGCCCCGGTTCTCCCCGTGGTGGATGGTGTTCACCATTTCTACGACGGCCTCGCCCTCGTGTACGGTTTTCTCCTTGCCGTCCAGACCGATGATGGTCAGTTCACCCTGCACCAGTACGCCGTAGTTCATGACGGGGTGGTGGTGCCAGCCCAGTTTCTGTCCGGCCGGAAATTCATATTTCACCGCGACCAGTTCGGGACGGCCTTGCAGATAGTCGGGTAAGTCCACGCCGTCCCAGCTTTGACTGGTCCGTATCAGTTCAGTCGTCTGTACCGACGGGGCTTCGTCGTTGCCCTTTGCGGGTTGCTTGCACGCGCTTGCGGCGACCATCAAGGCTACGACCGCTGCGGAGAGAAACACTTTCTTCATAGAAATGAAAGATTAAAGTTGAATTCGAATAACGCAAAATTATGGATTTTTTCAAATTTTGGAAAGCGTTTCCGCGAATTATTCGTTAACTTTGCTCAACACTAAAATAAGTATCGTTATGCAAAAGTCCAGCAATACGGTTTTGGATGCTTTCCGTCAGCAGGTGGAAAGAAATCCGGAGCAAATCGCCATTGTCTATGAAGATGTCCGTTTGACCTACGCGCAGGTGGACCGTTTGTCCGACAACTTGGCCGCCTATATCCAGGGGCAGGTCCCGCAGAAAAGCGTGGTGGGCATTATGATCGGCCGTAACGAATATATGATGCTGGCCCCGCTGGGGGTGCTCAAGGCAGGCTGTGCTTATCTCCCGTTGGATCCTTCCTATCCGGCAGACCGTCTGGACTTTATGATGAAGGATGCCGATGCCCGGATGTTGATTGCCGATGAGGAACTGATTCCCATCCTGAAGGAATACTCCGGACCGGTGATCAAGACGGCCGATATCCGGAAACTGCACCCTGGGAAGCCTGCGGGCCAGCCGCAGCCGGAAGACCTTTTCATCCTCCTCTATACCAGCGGTACGACCGGTACGCCCAAGGGCTGTATGCTCGTGCACCGCAATATTTTCGCCTATTGCTCCCACCACAGCGAACTTATGGGGCTGGACCACACTTCCCATATATCGGCTTATGCGAGTTTCGGCTTTGACGCCTTTGTATCGGACCTGTACAGTTCCGTCATCTCCGGCGGTACCCTGTATGTCATTCCCGAGCGCATCCGCCTCAATCTTCCCGCCTTGCACGATTACTTCGAGCAGAACGGCATCACCTGTTGTTTCATGACGACCCAGGTGGCTACGCAGTTCGCCATCAACTACCCGGACTGCAAGGGATTGAAGACGATGTATACCGGAGGCGAGAAGATGACCAGTTTCCCCTTGCCTCATTACCGGTTGTTCAACTGCTACGGCCCTACGGAAACCATTTGCTATGTGGTGTATGAGGAAGTCAAGGTGCAGGAAGAGAACATTCCCATCGGCCGCCCTATGAAGGACATCCACACCTATATTGTCAAGGACGGAAAGGAGGTGCCGAAGGGCGAAAGCGGCGAACTCTGGATTGCGGGTACGCAGGTGGGCCTGGGCTATCTCAACCGTCCCGACAAGACCGCCGAGGTGTTTGTAGACAACCCGTTCGAGAAAGATCCGATGTTCGCGCGCGTGTACCGTACCGGAGACATTGTCCGCGAGCGTGAGGACGGCAAGATAGAATTTATGGGCCGCAAAGACGGTCAGGTGAAGATTCGCGGCTTCCGCATCGAACTCAAGGAAGTGGAGGCGGTCATCCGGGAATTCCCCGACATCGAGGACGTGACGGTCCAGGCTTTTGACGAGCCCGGCGTAGGAGCCGGCAAGTTCCTGGCGGCGTACATCGTAAGTTCCAAGGAAATCAATGTCCAGGAACTGGACGAATTCATCGCCGGCAAGAAACCCCCGTATATGGTGCCGGCCGTTACCATGCAGATCGACGCCATCCCCCTGAACGTGAACCAGAAGGTGGACGTGAAGGCCCTGCCCAAGCCGGAACCGCAGGAACACAAGCCGGAGGCCCACGTGGCGCCGCTCAACGTGCTGGAAGAGGAAATCAGCCAACTCATCAAGGAGACCGTGGGCATAGGTGGATTCGGCCTGACCGAGCCCCTCTATTACAGCGGACTGTCTTCGCTGGGCGCCCTGCGTCTGGCGACGGAACTCTACAAGCGCTATGGCCTGGAACCCGATATGAACAGTTTTGCCAAGACGGCCAGCCTGCAGAGCATTGAAAACGATATCCTGAACCTTCTTCTGGCCAAAGACCAAAAAGAGGAAAATGCGCTGGAGAATACGGAGGACGAGCCTCAGGAACTTACGTTCCAGCAGACCGGCCTGTATCTGGATTGCGTCAAGAATCCTGCCTCTACGGCTTACAACCTGCCGTTTGTCCTCACTTTCCCGGAAGGGACGGAGGTGGATGCCGTGAAAAAAGCCCTGATGGCCGTTCTGGAAGCCCATCCCGCGGTGACGGGCGGCTTTGAGCAGCGGGACGGCAAGGTGTATCTGGTCCCCGGCAGTCCCGATCCGGAAGTCCCTATGGTCAAACTGAAGGGCGAAGCGGAATTTGAGAAACTGAAGGATGCTTTCATGCAGCCCTATGACCTCTCTTCCGGGCCGCTCTACCGCCTGCAACTCGTGCAGACGCCCGGCAAGTTGCGTCTGCTGGCCGATTTCCATCACCTCATCTTTGACGGCCACTCCTACGATGTCCTGCTCGCGCAACTCTCCGCTGCCCTGGAAGGCAGGGCCCCCGAAAAAGAAAGTTATACCTATTTCCAATACGCGAAGGACCAGAAAGCCTATCAGGACAGTGCCGAATTCCAGGAGGCGGAGGCCTTCTTCGACAGCCAGATGGCGGGCAAGGAAGAGGAGACCGGCGTGATTCCGGACAAGAAGCCGCTGGAGGACGAGGTGGGCCACGAGGTCTGGATCCGTAAACCGCTCGGTTTCGACGTGACGGCCCGTTGCCGTGCGCTGGGCATTTCCCCGGCCAGTTACTTCCTGGGTGCCGCCTATGTGGCGGTGAGCGCCTTCTGCGGGAAGCAGAAAGTCTTTATGTGCACCGTAGCCAACGGACGCGTGGATATGCGCAGCGCCGATACCTTCGGTATGTTCGTGAACACGATGGCGCTGGTCGGGGAAGTCGGGAATCAGAAGGCTGCGGATTTCCTCAAGGAAACCGACCGCAATTTCACCACGACCCTTTCCTATCAGAACTATCCCTTTGCCCGCGTGGCATCGGCCTATGACTTCCATCCGGCCGTGATGCTGGCCTACCAGGTGGGGCTGGTGGAGAAGTACACCGTCAACGGTAAGGTGCTGGAGGATGAACTGATCATGCAGGATACCCCCAAGTTCCCGCTGAGCATCTTCATCGAAGGGACGGAGGAAGCCCCGGAACTGGCCCTGGCCTATGACGACAGCCTCTACAGCGAGCCGCTGGTCCAGGCCTTTGCCGACGCCTATCAGACCGTGTGCCGCGGCCTCCTCAAGGACGCCCTGCTCACGGAAATTCCTTTCGTGGAAGGCGAACGCCTGAAGCAACTGGACGGTTTCAACTGCTATACCCAGGAAGTGGATCTGAGCCAGACGGTGGTGAGCCTGTTCCGCAAACAGGCCCAGGCCACGCCGGATGCTCCGGCCGTGCTGTTCGAGAACGAAACGATCAGTTACAAGGAACTGGACCGCATCACCGACTCCCTGGCCGCCCGGATTCTCGGGCTCGGTCTCAAGGAGGAAGAAGTGGTCTCCGTGCTCATCAACCGCAATGCCTGGATGACCAAGGCCTCCCTGGCCGCCCTGAAGGCAGGTTGCGCGTATCAGCCGCTGGATCCTTCCTATCCGCCGGAGCGGCTGAATTTCATGATTCAGGACTCCGGAGCCAAACTCCTCATCGCCGACAAGGAACTGATTCCGCTGGTTGCGGATTACCGGGGCCCCGTGCTCACGACGGAGGAACTGGCGAAACTGCCCGATGCCTCTTGCCCGGTTTCCGGTCCCAAGCCGGAGAATATGTATATCCTGCTTTATACCTCCGGTTCCACCGGTACGCCCAAGGGCGTGATGCTGGAACACCGCAATCTGGTGAATTTCTGCGCCTGGTACCGGGAGTATTACCACCTGCAGGCCGGTGACAGGGTGGCGGCCTTCGCCAGTTACGGTTTCGACGCCAATATGATGGACCAGTATCCCGCGCTCACCAGCGGGGCCTGCATCTGCATCATCCCAGAGGAAGTAAGGCACGATATGGTCGCCCTTGACCGCTTCCTGATTGACAACGGCGTCACGCACAGTTTCATGACGACCCAGGTGGGTGTGATGTATGCGCGCAACTTCCCGGACAACCCCGTCCTCAAACACCTGTCCGTGGGCGGAGAAAAACTCATTTCCATGCCGCCGCCTTCCTATGCCTTCTACAACGGCTACGGCCCCACGGAGTGCACCATCTTCTCGACCGTTTTCCACGTCCTGGAGAAGGAAGAGAATATCCCGATCGGCCATCCCCTCAGCAACGTGCAGTTGTATGTGGCGGACAGCCACTTGCGGAGACTGCCCATCGGTGCGGCCGGAGAACTGCTGATCGGCGGTGCCGGCGTAGGCCGCGGCTACCTGAACAATCCGGAGAAAACGGCCGAATCCTTCATTGAGAATCCTTACGAGCCCGGTGTGCGGATGTACCGCTCCGGCGATATCGTCCGCTACCGTCCCGACGGGAATATCGAGTTCGTGGGCCGCAAGGACCGCCAGGTGAAGATCCGCGGCTTCCGCATCGAACTCAAGGAAGTGGAGAGCGTGCTGCGCGAATGTCCCGGTGTGAAGGACGTAACCGTGCAGGCTTTCGACGCCCCGTCCGGCGGCAAGTACCTGGCCGCCTATGTGGTGGCAGACGGTCAGTTTGACAGCAAGGCTGCCTCAGATTTCATCCGTGAGCGCAAGCCGCCTTATATGGTGCCCGCGGCGTGGATGCAACTGGATTTCATCCCGCTCAATGTGAACCAGAAGGTGGACGTGAAGGCGCTGCCGGAGGCGACGCCTGCGTCCCTGGATGAATATGTCGCTCCGGTAGGGGAGGTGGAGAAAGCGCTTTGTGCCATCTTCGCCGATGTCCTGGGGATGGAGCGCGTAGGCGCGACCGATTCCTTCTTCGATCTGGGCGGTTCTTCCCTGATGGTCACCAATGTGATGGTCAGCGCCGAGAAACAGGGTTTGCATTTCGCCTATTCCGATGTCTTTGCGCATCCTTCGGCCCGTGCCCTGGCGCTCTTCCTGAAGGGGGACCAGGTCGTTCAGGCGCAGGACGGCAACGTTACGGATTACGACTATTCGGCCATCGACGCCCTCCTGAAGAAAAATACGCTGGAGGCTTTCGTTGGCGGAGAAGCCCTTACGCTGGGCCGGAACATCCTGCTCACCGGCGCCACGGGCTTCCTGGGCATCCACGTGCTCAAGGAACTGCTGGAAAGCACCGGTCCCGACACCACCATCTGGTGCCTGCTGCGCGGAAAGGGTACGCTTACCCCGGAAAGGCGCCTGAAGGAAATGCTGGTCTATTACTTTGACAAGGACTACCGCAGCCTCCTGGGTACGCGGATCAAGCCGGTGCCGGGAGACATCACCCAGCCCGAGACCCTGGAGAGCCTCAGCCAAATCGACATGGTGTTCAACTGTGCCGCCAACGTGAAGCATTTCTCCAAGGGGACGGACATCGAGGACATCAACTACGGCGGGGTCAAGAACCTGGTCACCCTATGCGAACGCAACGGAGCGTATCTGGTCCACGTTTCCACAGAGAGCGTGGGCGGTCTTACCCCGGGCAGCGTTCCTGACTACATCACCGAGCAGATGCTGTATTTCGGCCAGTTGACGGACAATCAGTATGTACATTCCAAGTTCCTGGCCGAGAGGTACATCCTGGAGCATATGGCACAGGGCTCGTTGAAAGCCAAGATCATGCGCGCCGGCAACCTTTCGCCGCGTGCGGAAGACGGCGAGTTCCAGATGAACATGCACGCCAACGCCTCGATGGGCCGGATGAAGGCCCTCAAGATGCTGGGTGCCTGTCCGTACGAGATGCTGCAGGGACAGATGGAGTTCTCACCCATCGACCAGTCGGCGCAGGCGATGGTGCTGCTTGCCCGGACGCCGCTCGCGAACTGTGTGTTCAATGTTTCCAACGACCATATCCTTCCGATGGACGATATCTTCTCGCGGCTCGCGAAGATTGACGGAAAGCCGCTGGAATATGTGGAGATGCCCGAATTCGACCGCAGGATGGAAGAGGCCGGTGCCGACCCTGCCAAGGCGCGCATCCTGGCCCCGCTGGTGGCGTATCATCAGTCTTCCTCCGAGCAGGAGGGCGTGGAAACCCTCGCCTCCACGGCCTTCACGATGCAGGTCCTGCACCGTCTGGGCTTCCGCTGGGACCATACTTCCAGCGAATACGTGGATATGATTTTCGAGATGCTGAAGACCCTGCGCTTCTTCGAGAGTTAGGCAGGGAGTTACTTTACTTTTGCGTCGCAGTACCAGCAGCGGAGTTCGCCGCCGGTGCTGCGACGGAATTTATGCGCTGCGGCTTCACTGGCGCAGATGCACTTGGGATTGGTGCATTTGGCGTGGGGGTTGTAGATGGGAATGTCGTCCTGCGGCATTCCGTGCGCCGGATCGTTCTTCCATTCCAGTAACTTGACAATCAGGGCCATCCGTACGAATTTCCCGTTTTCCACCTGGCGGAAATACGCGGCCCGCGGGTCATTGTCCACTTCCGGCAGGATCTCGTTCACCCGGGGCAGGGGATGCAGCACGGCCATATGGGTCTTGGCCTTGGAGAGTTTTTCGCAGTCCAGCCGGAAACTGTCCTTCACGCGGTCGAATTCATCCTCGTCCAGAAAGCGTTCCTTCTGCACGCGCGTCATATAGAGAATGTCCAGTTCGGGCATCACCTCTTCCATCGTCTCCACCTCGCGATAGTCGATCTGCATCTTGTCGCAGACATCCCGACGGATGTAGTCGGGCAGTTTCAGCGCTTCCGGCGCAATCAGGATCACCTTCACGTCCTTGTAACGGGCCAGCGCCTTGATGAGCGAATGCACGGTACGGCCGAAGCGCAGGTCGCCGCAGAAGCCGATGGTAATGCCGTCGATGTGTCCGAGTTCCCGCCGGATCGTGAGCAGGTCGGTCAGCGTCTGCGTAGGATGCGAGTGGCTGCCGTCTCCGGCGTTGATGATCGGCACCGGGGACACTTCGGACGCGTAGAGTTGCGCGCCTTCGATGTAGTGGCGCATCGCGATGATATCCACGAAACTGCTGACGACGCGTACCGTATCCTGCACGGTTTCCCCCTTGCTGACGGACGAATTGGCGGCATCGGCGAATCCGAGCACGTTCCCGCCGAGTTCCATCATCGCCGCGGTGAACGAGAGGCGCGTGCGCGTGCTGGGCTCGTAAAAGAGCGTGGAGAGTTTGCGGTGGGCCATTTTTTCCTGCCAGTCCTCGCGATGGTCGATGATTTCAAGGGCGAGGTCGACGATCTGGTCGGTTTCTTCGCGGGTAAGGTCCGTCGGGTCGATAAGGTGTTTCATAAGTTGTCCCTGAAAGCGATGATTTGTGCTTTTTGCGTTTCGGCGATATAGCCCTGCTCCGCGGCTACCTGCACCAGCGTGTCAAGGCAGCAGAGCGAGTGGTTGACGGTTTCTGCCGCGGCGATGCGTTCCTGCCCCCTGCGGATGCCGTAAGTGAAGAGGCTGGCGATGCCGAGCACGTCGGCGCCGGCTTCCCGCAGGGCCTGTACGGTCTCGATGGCGCTGCCGCCGGTGGAAATGAGGTCTTCGACCACCACCACCTTTGTCCCGGGCTCCAGTTTCCCCTCGATGCGATTGGCCCGGCCGTGGCTTTTGGCTTCGCCGCGCACATAGCCCATCGGCAGGTTCAGGAGGGCGGCGGCAAGCGCGGCGTGGGCGATGCCGGCGGTGGAGGTGCCCATCAGCATTTCGCAGGAAGGGTAGCGCTCCCGGATCATTTCCGCGAGTGCCTGTTCCACCGTATCGCGCACGGCGGGGGCGGAAAGAATCAGGCGG
>LXOW01201152.1_pt1 | contig 19014 bp, 17 predicted proteins | sample 1368591 | NCBI WGS metagenome assembly LXOW01 (sample SAMN04884650, study PRJNA319009) | bovine gut metagenome | isolation source: Cow rumen | host: Bos taurus | place: Italy: Legnaro (PD) | collected 2014-07-09
ATCGACAACGACCTGCCGCTGCCCAACAGCAGCCCCACCTTCGGCTACAACAGCGCCAAGGCCCAGGGCTGTGTGCTGGCCACCGCCGTTATGGAAGATGCCCGCACCAGCGAGAACTGGTTCGTCGTCAGCGCTATGGGCCGCTCCGCCGGCCACCTCGCCCTCGGCATCGCCGGCGCCTGCCACTATCCCATGGTCATCATCCCCGAGTTCTTCAACAAGACCGAGATTACCGTCGACAAGATCATCAATATGGTGGTCTCCTGCATCATCAAGCGCAAGCTCATGGGCATCAACTATGGCGCTGCCATGATTTCGGAGGGCGTGTTCCACTCGCTGAGCGACGAGGAAATCAAGAACTCCGGCATCCACTTCAGCTACGACGAGCACGGTCACCCCGAGCTNNGGCTACGAGATTCGCTGCCATACCCCCATCGCTTTCGACCTCACCTACTGCTCGCTGATGGGCATGGGCGTGCACACGCTCTTCAACCAGGGCTGCACCGGCTGCATGGTGTATGTCGACCAGCAGGGCAACGTCAGCCCGCTGTACCTCAAGGACCTGCAGGACCCCGAGACCGGCAAGATTCCGCCGCGCCTGGTCAACGTCAACAGCAACAAGGTGATGTCCTACGTTAACGACATCATGGACTACATCACTCCCGCCGACTACGAGGCCGCGAAGAAGTATGTGGCCAACCCCGAAGAGTATGACTTCAAGAAGATTCTTAATTGGTAGTTTGTTGCTGCTGCTGGCGGTTGTGCCACCAGCAGCAGCGCAAACCAAGCAGCAGCTGGAGAAGGACAAAGCGCAGGTGGAGCAGGAGATTAAGCGGCTCAACAGCGACCTGGCCAAGGCCAAGAAGAACAGTAAGGCCGGCCAGCAGCAGCTCGGCATTCTGGAAAAGAAGATTGGGCAGCGCACCAAACTCATCAACACCATTAACGGACAGCTCAACCTGCTCGACATACAGATGCATGTCACGCAAGACAGCATCGCTCTGATGCGCAACCAGGTTGACAGCCTCAAAGCCGAGTATGCCCAGGTGGTGCGTAACCTCTACAGCGAACGCGGTAACCTCGACCGGTTGGTGCTCCTGCTTGACACCCGTAGCTACAACACCGCCTACCTGCGTACCAAATATTTCCGCGACTACAGCCGTTACCGCCGTCGTTGCGCCGCTCATATCCGCGAGAAGGAAGAGGAACTGAACGAGGCCGGCATTGCCCTCGCCCGTCAACAGCAAGAGACCACTTCCTTGCTGGCTCAGGAAAAGCGCCAGAAGGACCAGCTGGCCAAGGAACGCAACGAACGTCAGCAAAGCCTTAAAAAGAGCAAGCAGCAGGAGAAGGACTTGCAGGCTCAGATCAACAAAAAAGAGAAGCAGAAGCGCCAACTGCAACAGCAGATTCAGCGTATCATCAACGAGGAGATAGCCAAGGCCGCCAAGGAAAACAAGGCCGGTGCCGGTGCCAGCAAGAATACTTCGGCCGGTACGGCGTCGAATGCCGATGTGGCGCTGAGCAACGACTTCGCCTCCAACAACGGACGGCTCCCTTGGCCGGTTTACTACACCAAGGTGGCGCGCGAATACGGCCGCTACACCCACTCCAGCGGCGGACAGAACATGAACAACGGCATCGACCTGCAGTGCAAGAGCGGCGCCGCGGTGCAGGCCGTCTTTGGCGGCACCGTGAGCCGTGTGTTCACTTGCCCCAACGGCACCCGCGGCATCATCGTCCGCCACGGTGAATACATGTCGGTATACGCCAACATGGGCACCGTTACCGTCAAGGAAGGCGCCAAGGTGTCCACCAAACAGAACCTCGGCACCGTATACACCACTGACGACGGCACTGCCGAGTTCAGCTTCCAGCTGTGGAAAGGCACATCGTCACAAAACCCACGCTCATGGCTGCGTTGACCTATTTCATCTCCGATGCCCATCTGGGAAGCGGCAGCGATTCGCTGGAGCGCGAAAAGGAATTGTGCCATTTCCTCGACAGTATCAAGGCCGACTGCCGCCGTCTCTTCCTGCTGGGCGACATGTTCGACTTCTGGTTCACCTACCGCTATACCGTCCCCCGCGGTCATACACGTCTGCTCGGCAAACTGGCCGAGTTGGCCGACAGCGGGATGGAAATACATTTCTTCATCGGCAACCACGACATGTGGCTCTTCGACTATTTGGAGAAGGAGATGGAGGTCGTGATGCACAGCGACCCCGAGGTGATGGAGATCGACGGCAAACGTTTCCTCATTGGTCATGGCGACGGACAGGGCCATCTGGACCGCAACTATGACCTCCTGCGCCGCATCTTCCGCTCGCACCTGAATCAACGCCTCTTTGCCCTGCTGCCCCCCAGTTGGACATTCCCCTTTGCCAGCCGCTGGAGCGACAGCAATAAGGAAAAACATGCCCGACAGGACACGGCACACTATCTGGGCGACGACCGCGAGGGGATTGTGCAATACTGCCTTGAACGGTTAGGTCGCGAGCATATAGACTTCTGTGTGTTCGGCCATCGGCATACACCGCTGGTGATGAATCTCCGACCTCCGACTTCCGACATCCGACCTCTCTATGTCAACACCGGCGACTGGCTGACACATCGCAACTATGCCGTCTTCAACCCCGACGACAATTCCATAAAACTATACGATTTTGCTACTATCTGCTAAGCGCTGACCGCAGGTGCTCGGTGGTGTTTTTGAAGTGCAGCGTGTGGGGATTGTCGGGATAGCGCTCCTGCAGCCCCTCGAGCACTAGGTCGTACCAGTCTATGCTATTGGGGTCACGTGTGTCGATCAAGAGTCGGTTGTTGAACGGCTTATACAGCGCAATTAATGTACTCAGCGACCCTTTGTTTTCCTCGATGAAACGGCACACATAGTCCTGCTGCTCTTCTTTGGTGACAAGGTAGATGCTGTCGGTTTCGTCTTTCTTGTCCAGCACCTGCTGCTCGGATATCTTCTTGTCGAAGTACAGTTGGGCATAGTGCTGCGTTGTGTCCACCAGGGCAGTAAGCACACGGGCCCCGTCGTTGGTATACTGCTGCAGTTGCCACAGGAGGCTGCTCTCGGGCGAACCCGTGATATCATAGGTCACCGACAAATTCTCGTAACTGCCTGTCACTTTCAGTTTCTCGCCGTAGTCAGGCAGTGTGACAATATAATTGTCGGCTGTGGTGTGCAGATTGTACAGGCTGCGATAGGGCATCTTGTAGGTATACTTGAAGTTCCCGTTCTTGTCCATGGGGATGCTGTCGATAAACATAGGACCGTCGGGGGCTATCTCTTCGAGCCACAGTGTCTTACCTGCACCGCCCTCCAGCGTGCCGCTGATGGTGAAGGTGTCGTGCTGACAACCCATCAGGCCCATTAAACCTATTATACCTATTAAAACAATCTTTTTCATAACATGTAATTGATTAAACACAGAACCGTCATAGCCTCCACCACTACGGCGGCACGTTCGATATGGCAGCGGTCGTGCCGGCCGCCCAACGTGACAGACTCCAGATGACCGTCTTCGTGCAGGCATTCCACCGGCTGGGGGATGGTGACCACAGGGTGGAACGCCACACGGAACTCTATCGGCATCCCGTTGCTGATACCGCCCTGGATACCGCCGCAATGGTTGGTCTTGGTGAGCGACTGGGTGGTTGAGCGACTGGGTGGCTGTGTATTCCAGCGGTCGATATACTCGCTACCTTTCATCTGGGCGGCGGCAAAACCGCTTCCCATCTCGAATCCTATGGCCGACGGAATGCTCATCATGGCCGCTGCCAGTCCGGCATTCAGTTTACCGAAGAGTGGCTCGCCAATACCGGCAGGCACACCTGTGACTCGGCAAGAGACAATGCCGCCTATGGTGTCTGACATGTCTGATGTATCCGACACGTCCGACACATTAGATGTAATACTGATTTCTGGCAGCAGTTGCATGGCGATGGATCCAGCCACCACACGTGCCACTGTCTCGCGGGCCGACGCACGGCCACCTCCGCGGTAATCACGCAGGCCGTATTTCATATAGTAGGTATAGTCAGCATGGCCCGGCCGAAACATATGCTCCAATGGAGCATAGTCTCCGGGACGGATGTCCTGGTTGCGGATAAGGAAGGCGAGGGGAGTACCCAGCGTGATGCCGTCCTTAAGGCCAGAAAGCCATTCTATGTGGTCTTCCTCCCCGCGAGGTGCACCTTGGCGCCGACGTGCCAGCATATGGGCGATGGCCTCCATATCGATGGCCAACCCGGCGGGACAGCCGTCGATAACAGCACCTACGGCGGGTCCGTGGGACTCGCCGTAGGTGGTTACTCTGAATCTTTCGCCGTAAGTATTCATCTATTTCGGATTGATCTCCAGCAACTCAACTTCGAATATAAGCGTCGAACCAGCGGGGATAGAGCCGGCGGGCTGCTCTCCGTAGCCGAGATTGTAGGGAATGTAGAGTATATACTTCGAACCCTCGTCCATCAGTTGCAGACCTTCGGTCCAGCCGGGGATAACCTGGTTCAGTGCGAAAGTGATGGGCTCGCCACGGTCAACACTGCTGTCGAATTTGGTGCCGTCAATAAGGGTGCCAGTGTAATGCACTTTCACGCGGTCGGTGGCTTTGGGTTTCTTGCCGTTGCCCTCGCTGACTTTGCGGTATTTCAGCCCGCTGGGAGTGGTGTATACCGACTTGTTGTTGCTAATCTCTTTCATGAACTTAGCCCCCTTGTCGATGTTTTCTTGTACTCCCGCACGTTGACGGCGTTCGAATTCCTGCTGGAAACGTTGCAACAGCTGAGGAGCTTGGCGGTCGGTAAGGCGCGAGTTGCCACGTTCGCTGTCAATCATGGCCTGTCCAGCCATCTGACCGTTGATGCCCAGTTGCTGGGCCTGCCAGTTGGCATACACATCACGGCCGATAGCGTAGGAGGCTGAGTCGTTGAAGGTGCGCATCTCGGGAGCAGAGAGTGTCTGCAACTGAGTGCGGGTTGACTCCAGTTCGCGGGCTGACAGATCGTAGGCATCGGCTTTGGCTTTCAACTCAAGGTATTGCTCCTCGGTCATGGTGGCTTTGCCCTTCTTGATCTTCACCTCCTGCGCTGTGGCAACCCCCACCAAGGTACATGCTGCAAGTAAAATAAAGACTCTCTTCATTTGTCTTAACTACTTAACTACTTGACTAATGATTACTTATACTCTTTCACCTGCACTCCGTCGAGCACTTCCTTGCCGCAGATGGCGAGGGCCAGCATCTCGTTCTCGCCCTTGTAAATCTTGACGGGGGCAATCCAGCCCACGCGCTCCTCGATCATAGCCATCCAGGGTTTGCTGTAGGCGATACCGCCGGTGAGGATGATGGCATCCACTTTACCTTTGACCACAGCAGCCAGACGGCTGATCTCCATAGCAACCTGATAGGTGAAGGCTTCCACCAGCAGCTGGCATTTCTCGTCGCCGGCAAGGGCTTTCTTCTCCACCTCGTAGGCGTCGTTTGTGCCAAGATAGGCCACGAAGCCACCTTCGGCGGTGACCATCTTTTTCAGCTTGGCCTCGTCGTATTTCCCGCTGCAGGCCACCTCGATGAGTTTCGAGGCGTTGATGCTGCCACAGCGAGTAGGCGAGAAGGCACCGAGGCCGCAGAGGGCGCGGTTTACCTCGGTCACTTTGCCGTGTTCGTGGACACCGACGCTGACACCGCCGCCCATGTGGGCGATGATGAGGTTGAGTTCGTCGTAGCGCTTACCCACCTCGCGGGCATACAGTTTTGCGGTCATCTTCTGATTAAGGCAATGCCAGATGGGACCTTCCTTGCTGGGGTCGAGGTCGAAGACGGGATGACCGCTGATGCGGGCGAATTCGGGGCGCTCATCCACGATGCCGGGATCGGCGATATAGGCGCACTCAAGGCCGATTTCAGCGGCGATACTGTCGCTGATCAAGGCTCCGAGGTTGCAGGCGTGTTTGCCCTGAATACCGGCGTGGCATTCCTCTTTCATAAGCTTGTTGACACGGTAGCAGCCGCTCTCGCAGGGACGGGTCAAGCCTCCGCGGCCCATCACGACGGCAATCTCGTCGGTGCCGATACCGTGACGTTTCACCATGTCCAGGATGGCGCCTTTGCGGTATTCGAACTGATCGGCCACCTCAGCATACTTCTGTATCTCTTCGATGGGGTGGGAGAGGTTCTCAGTAAACACTTCGTTCTCGCCATCATAGATGGCGGCTTTGGTCGATGTCGCACCAGGATTGATTACTAGCGTGTATTTTCTTGTACTCATAATAATATGTTTTATTTATTCATTAGTTTCCGAGGTGCAAAGATAAGAAAAAAAAATGAATCTCAGTTATTTTTTTTTCGAATTGTCGTTTTTAGTCGGCAGTGGATACTTGGCTCTCGGCGGTCAGTGCATGGTCGAGGGCGTGGGAGGTCTCTCCTTTTTCGATGTTGAAGAGTATCTTCTCGTCATCGGCACTGATGCGAATGGTGTCGCCGGGGAGGATGTCGGCGCGGATGATTTCGTCGGCGAGGTCGTCTTCGATATAACGCTGTATGGCGCGGCGCAGGGGACGTGCGCCATACTGTTCGTCCCATCCTTTTTCCACGAGGAAGTCCTTGGCTTTCTCGTCCATCTCCACGCCGAATCCCATTTTGCGGATACGTATAAAGAGGCCATGGAGTTCTATGTCGATGATGCGGTGTATCTCTTCGCGGCCTAGGGAGTTGAAGTAGATGATGTCGTCGATGCGATTGATGAATTCAGGGGCGAAGGTTTTCTTGAGGCTTTTCTCAATGACGTCGCGCTGCATGGCACCTTTCTCGGCTTCGCGGGCGGCGGTGTTGAATCCGACGCCGACGCCGAAGTCTTTGAGTTGGCGGCTACCAATGTTGGAGGTCATGATGATGATGGTGTTGCGGAAGTCGACCTTGCGGCCTATGCCGTCGGTGAGCTGTCCGTCATCGAGTACCTGCAAAAGGACGTTGAAGACGTCGGGGTGTGCCTTCTCTATCTCGTCGAGCAGGACTATGGAATAGGGTTTTCTGCGTACACGCTCGGTGAGTTGACCGCCCTCTTCGTAGCCCACATATCCCGGAGGAGCACCGATAAGGCGGCTGACGGCGAATTTCTCCATGTATTCGCTCATGTCGATGCGTATCATGGCGGCTTCGCTGTCGAAGAGGTATTTGGCCAGAATCTTGGTGAGGTAGGTCTTGCCGACGCCGGTGGGTCCGAGGAAGAGGAAGGAGCCGATGGGTCGGTTGGGGTCTTTAAGTCCGGCGCGGTTACGACGGATAGCTTTGGCAATTTGTGCGATGGCTTCGTCCTGTCCCACGACGCTTCCCTTAAGTTCGTTCTCCATGCTGAGAAGTCGTCCTTGTTCGCTTTCGGCAATACGTTCGACGGGTACGCCAGTCATCATGGCCACCACGGCGGCTATGTCGTGTTCGGTGACTTGTACACGTCGTTCGCGTTCGTCGGAATCCCATTTACGGCGCAAGTCGGCCAACTTAGCTTCGAGGTCGCGTCCTTGATCGCGGAGCTCAGCGGCTTCGCTGTAGCGTTTTTCGGCGAGGACTGTCTTCTTGCGCTCTTCGATGCGAGCCAGTTCGGCTTCGAGGTTGGTGACCTCTTCGGGAACTTGCATTTTTTCGATATGCACGCGAGCCCCGGCTTCGTCGAGGGCGTCGATGGCTTTGTCGGGCTGTAGGCGGTCGCTGACATAACGTTCGGTGAGATCGACGCATGCTTGAAGGGCGTCGTCGGTGTAGGCTACGAGATGGTGATTCTCGTAGGTGGGGCGTATGTTGCGGAGTATCTCAAGGGTCTCGTCGGGTGTGGCGGGTTCGATGAGCACTTTCTGAAATCGGCGGCTGAGAGCAGTGTCTTTCTCGATGTATTGGCGGTATTCGTCGAGGGTGGTGGTGCCGATGCACTGTACGGCGCCGCGTGCGAGGGCGGGTTTGAACATGTTGCTGGCATCGAGGCTTCCGGCGGCACTACCGGCTCCGACGAGGGTGTGTATCTCGTCGATGAAGACCATGATTTCGGGATGCTGCTCGAGTTCGGTGAGGATGGCTTTCATGCGCTCTTCGAACTGGCCGCGGTACTTAGTGCCGGCCACGAGACTGGCGAGGTCGAGGCTGAGGAGCCGTTTGCCGTGTAGGGTACGTGGCACTTGGCCCTGTGCCATGCGGAGGGCGAGGCCTTCGGCAATAGCGCTCTTGCCAACACCGCTTTCTCCAATGAGGATGGGGTTGTTTTTCTTACGGCGTGAGAGGATCTGTGCGATGCGGTCGAGTTCGGCCTGCCGTCCTACGATAGGGTCGAGTTTGCCTTCTGCGGCCAGTTTGGTGAGGTCGCGTCCGAAGTTCTCCAAAGCCGGGGTACCGCTCTTGCCCTTTTCACCTTTCATCTTTGAACGTTCACCTTCTCTGACGGGGTCGGCAAAGGGGTCATCGTTATCGTCTTCGCTGGTTTGAGCCGTGAAGTCGGGCATGGCACCGCTTTCGTCCTGTGCGTTGCCACGTACAAGGCGGGAAAAACGTTCATAGTCGACACCGGATTTTTGGAGGAGGTTGGCAACGAGGTTGTCGTTTTCCTGCAGGATGGCGACGATGAGGTGTTCTGTTCGTATTTCTTTGGCTTTGACTTTGATGCTTTCGAGGTAGGAAAGTCGAAGGACTTTCTCGGTCTGCCGGAGCATGGTGATTTCGCTGTCGGCGTTGTAGCGTATGTCGGCGTCGGCGTTGGATATCTGTTTTTCGATGCGTTCTTTGAGAGCGATGGTGTCAACGCCAAGGGCGGCGAGCATGTTGAGTCCGCTGCATTCGCCCACGCGCATCATGCCGAGGTATAGGTGTTCCACCGCAATGGCCCCGTTCTTCAGTCGGATAGCTTCTTCTTTACTGAAGTTGACGGTGTTGCGCATGTTCTCGCTGAGGTTTGCTTCCATGTGTGCTGTTCTATAATTTGAAATGCAAAAATACTACAAATAATGGTGCTGCAATATCTGTGCCATATATTGTTATCAACATGTAAGTGTTATAAAGAAAGCCGACCTATCGGGTCGGCTTTCTTTGCATACAGAGTTGGTTTTGTCTACTCCGCCATCTGGCGGTATTTCTCTACCTCGCCTTGCACATTGTTGACGTTCTGGTTGGCAGATTGTACCTTCTCTTCGGCATTGCCTTTAGCTTTGTTTAATTGCTGGATATCCGACTCCAACTTTTTGATATCCTGTTCGCACTGTTTGATGCGCTCGTTTAGTTTGGCTATTTCCTTTTTTTTGTCGTTAATTTTTTCTTGCTTATCGGCGATGGATTTCTCGATGGAATTCATTTCGGAGACAGCTTTGTCGGCCACTTTCTCGGCGCGTTTGAGGTTCTGCTGCTCGACAGCCATCTGCAAAGAAGCTTCGTATCGACCCATGAAGGGGTAGAAGTCTTCAAGCCAGGAGCGGGTGTTGGAGCGGAGAATGCCCGGTTCGATGGTGAGGTCGGTGCAGATGGTGGCGATGGTAACCAGGGTGGTCTTGTTTTTGCCTTTACCCTGTGTTTCGACGCGGGTGTAGAGATGTACAGGGGCCGATGCGATGGTGGGGATGTTGGCGTTGAAGGCTATGGTGAATCCTCCCGATTTCTCGGTCTTAAGCTTAGCTTCTTTCAGGTACTGATTCATGGCATCCTGCACCATTTTGATATCCTTGTCGGTGCTGAGCGTAACAGCCGGCACGGTGAGGTTATCAATGGCGATGACGGTCTCTTGAATATTCTGCGCATTGAGACCAAGAGACATAAGGACTGCTGCGGCAAAGATTGATAGTTTTTTCATATTTATCATTTTTGTTTTATTGTGTAAAATAAACATTATACCATTTGATCGATGGTCCATACGAAGGCGCGGATGCCGACTTCTTCATTGCGTTTGTCGAGTTTGCGGACGGCGGTGAGGAGGTCGTCGACCTGGTCGTCGGGGATGACGGTGAGGATGGCGTTGTTGAGTTCGGGCCAGGTGTGGGTGCCGCGATGGGGGTCGCCGTTTTCATGGCCGCGCCCTTGGATATTCTCCCAGAAGGTGAATCCACGGATGCCGAGGGTGTCAAGCATGAATTCGACACGTTCGTTATTGGCCTGGTTGTAGACTATAAGGACACTTTTCATTTCTCGTCAAGATTGATGTTCATAAATACAAATTTGCGGCGTTCCTTTTCCTTCTTCTCGATTTCGCCTTTGCGGTTGAAAATGCCGTAGAGCACTGGGACAATGATGAGGGTGACAAAGGTGGAGATGGTGAGGCCGCCGATGACCACGAGTCCCATGGTAGTCCACATCTCGCTACCTTCGGAGGTCGAGGTGGCCATGGGTATCATGCCGAGGATGGTGGTAAAGGCAGTCATAAGCACCGGGCGCAGACGGCTCTGGCCGCTGAGGGCAATAGCTTCATAGAGGGCGATGCCGCGTTCACGCATAAGGTTGATATAGTCGACCAGCACGATACCGTTCTTAACCACGATACCGATAAGCAGGATGAGTCCGAGGGCACCAATCATGTCGAGGTTCAGTCCGGTGAAGAACATCATCAGGATAACGCCGCTGAGGGCGAAGGGGATGGAGAACATGATGATGAAAGGCTTGCTGAAGGACTCAAACTGTGAGGCCATGACAATATAGACGAGCATGAGGATGAGGGCCCCGAGGAGTCCCATGTCGCGGGTAGAATCCTGTTGGTCTTTGTAGTTACCAGCAAGGTCGACGTGTATCTCGGAGGGAATATCCATCTGGTCGAGTTCATGCTGCACGTTCTGGGCCAGTTCGCGGAGCGAGGTCTTGTAGGGCATGACGGTGAGGGTGAGGTAACGCTGGCGGTTCTTGCGTTCGATGGTGGGGGGGCACCAGTATTCTTCCACCTTGCCCAACTCCTCCAGTTTGATGATCTTGCCCGTGGCGGTGGGGATGGAGAACTGCTCGATGTCGGAGATTGCGTCGCGGTATTCTTCGCGCAGGCGCACCACTATATTATATTCTTCTCCGTCCTCTTTGAGGTAACCGGCGGCCATGCCATTGACGCGGTTGCGGACATATAGTGCCACGGTGCTCTCGGTGAGGCCGTGGTAGGCGAGTTTCTGCTTGTCGAAGGTGATTTTGAGTTCGGCACGGTCTTCATCGCGGCTTATCTTGGTGTCGCGGGCACCGGGCACATTTTGCTCAACGCGTTTTTTGAGTTCTTGGGTGAAGGCGGTGGTTTGGTCGAAGTCGTAACCGTAGATTTCGACACTAAGACTATTGTTGGAGCCGCCACCCATCATGCCGCCCTGCGAGACCTGGAAGGTGACCAGTTCAGGATATTCGGCAAAGCACTGGCGTAATTTCTCCTGCAGCACGAAGATGGACTCTTTGCGGTCGTACTTCTTGGTGCAGCGTATGTTCATGGAGATCTTGTTGTTGGTGGTGGAGTTGAAGAGGGCCGCGAAGCCTGCGTCGTCATTGGAACCGGCCGAGGTGGAGACCACAAGTACGTCGTCGCCGAGGATACGGTAGATGTCGTCCTCCATATGGCGGGCGGTCTTGAGGGTTTCTTCGATGCGGGTGCCGCGTTGCAACTCAGCACTGACGGCAATCTGTCCGTTATCCTGCATCTTCATGAAGTCCATGCCGATCTTGCCTGTCATCACGGGGATGAGCGTGAGGAGGAAGAATACCAGTGCGATGATGAGGGTGACGCGTTTATGCCCCAGACACCAGCGCAGCAGGTTGGCATAAGCGGCATCCACGGCGTCGAAAGCGCGTGCCACAATACGGTTGTAGAGACTGCGCTCTCGTTTGCGGTTATAGGCCTCCTCGTCCTCTTTCTTGAAGAAGAAGGGACGCTCCTTGAGCAGTTTGCTCGAGAGCATGGGGATGAGGGTGATGGCGGCGGTGGTGGAGACGCAGACGACGATGGTGACGATCCATCCGAGTTCTTTCATGAAAATGCCCATCATGCCGGGCAACATGGTGAGGGGCACGAATACGGCCACAAGCACCAGGGTGGTGGCGATGACGGAGGTCCACACCTCGTTGGTGGCGCAGATGGCTGCCTCACGTGGATTCTCGCCGCGGTCGATATGTTTGGAGATGTTTTCCAATACCACGATGGCGTCGTCGACTACCATGCCGATAGCTACGGTGAGCGAGGCCAAGGAGATGATATTCAGCGAGGAGTCGGCCACTAGCAAGTAGATGAACGAGGTGACTAGAGAGATGGGAATGGTGAGGGCGATGATGACGGTGGAACGCCAGTTTCCGAGGAAAAGTAACACGACCAGTACTACGAAAAGTAGGGCGTAGAAGATACTCTCGGTGAGGCCGTTGATAGCATTGACAATTTCTTCGGATCCGTCGCGGATAAGGGTGACTTCGATATCGGGCGGCAGATTCTTCTGGATACGTTCCATCTCTGCCTTCACGCCACGAGCGATGGCCACGGTGTTGGCGCCGGTCTGTTTGGAGATGATGACACGGGCACCGTCCTGACGGTTAATCTTCTCGTCGAGCGAGAGGTCTTTGATGGTGTCACGCACGGTGGCGAGGTCGCGCACAAAGACCTGCTTGCCGGTGGGTGTGGTGGTGACGGCGATGTCGGCAATCTCACTGCTCTCAACATACTCGCCTTTGACGCGCATCTGGTACTGCTCTTTACCCATCTTGACAGTTCCGCTGGCGAGGTCGAGGTTGTTTGCACTGATGGCGTTACCTACCTGTTCAAGACTTATGCCGTAGGCGTCGAGCTGCTTGGGGTCGAGGTCGATATAGACGTAGCGCTGGGGGGCACCGCTGACGGTGATGTTGCCGATGCCGTCGATACGGTTGAGCTCGTTGACGACGTTGTCCTCCAGTATGCGGTCGAGGCCCGAATAGCTCTCCTTGGCGGTGAAGCCGTACTGCAGGATAGGCATGGCCGAGGAGTTGAGCTTCAGTATCATGGGACGGCTGACACCGTCGGGCAGGTTGTCGAGCAGCAGGTCGACATAGGAGCGTATGTCGTTGAGTGCCTCGTCGATATTCTCGCCCCATTCAAACTCGAGGGTGACGACCGAGATGTTGTCCTTGGAGGTGGAGGTGATGTTCTTCAGTCCGTCGACCGAGTTGAGCGAGTTCTCGATAATCTTGGTGATGTTGGTCTCGATATCGCTGGCGTTGGCACCGGCATAGGTGGTCATGACGGTGACGTAAGGCGGATCCATCTCGGGCATCTGGTCGATAGGCAGTCGCGAGAGGGAGAAGAGGCCCAGCACGATGACGGCCACAAAGACCAGACCGGTGGTGATGGGTTTATTGATAGCGGTTTTGTATATTGCCATAATCTTAGTTTTCTTATTCAACTATTTCTAGTTTGTCGCCGTCGACGAGGCGGGCTTGACCGGTGACAACTAGTTGGTCGCCAGCTTTGAGGGCGCCATTTTCGATGGGGATAATCTCGATCTTGTCGTCGAAACGCTGACCCAGAGTGACGGCCACACGGCGTGCTTGTTCGTTCTCGGCAACGAAGACATAGCGGTCATTGCTACCGGTGAGTTTGAGCACACTCTGGTAGGGGACTACGATGGCGTCGACTTCGCCCACACCGAAGGTGGCACGTACATACATGCCGGGGCGTATTTTCTCGTTGCTGTTAGGAATGCTGAGTTTGGCCTGGAAGGTGTGGCTGGCGGGGTCGATGGTGGGGTATACTATCTCGATGGTGGCAGGGAAGGTCTGTCCGGGGTAGATGTCGCTCTCAATGGAGACCTTCATACCCTGACGCACTTTGGGGAAGTAGATTTCGGGGATATTGATGATGGCTTTGAGGTGGTTGATTTGGGTGAGGGTGAGGATAGGGGCACCGGTATACATCTCGCCGTCCTCATAGTTTTTGGCGCTGATGACGCCAGAGAACTGGGCTTTGACGAAGGTGTTCTGCACCTGGAAGCGCTCAGTCTCCACCAGCTGGTCATAGCCGGCCTTGGTCTGGTCGTAGATCTGTTCGCTCACCGAACCGCTGGCTTTGAGGGCTGTCACACGGTCCAGTTCGGTTCTGGTGCTAGCCAGGTTGATACGTGTGGTGTTGAGTTGGGTCTGGTCCATACGCACCAGCATGTCACCTTTCTTTACACGGCTGCCTACCTCGACATAGATATGCTCGATGTGGCCGGTGATGGAGGGCGAAATGGTCATATTCTCATACCCTTCGAGGGTGGAGGAGAGTTCAAGACTCTTGGCGATACGCTGGCTTTCGAGGGTCAGCACTTTCACCTTCTCGGCCTCTTTCTTGGTGGTGGTGGCAGCTTTCTCGCCGCTCTTGCCGCCGCAAGCCACAAGGGAAACTAAAAGGGAGAGACTAAAAACTAAAAGGATCGTTTTTTTCATATTCTATCTAATCTATCGTTTCTAACAAATTATTATTGATTCAGCAGATTTTCCAGAGCCATCTGGGCAGAGACTACACTCATCACGGACTGAATGTAGTTGCTTTGTGCCGAGATGATATCGGTCGAGGCATTGGTTACTTCCAGGCTGCTGGCCCGGCCGTAGCGGTATTTTTCAGCGATGTTGTTGAAGACACGCTGTGTGACTTCGATGTTGCGACGCTGGATGTCGTAGGTCTCCAAGGCATTGGCGAGGTCATAACGTAGCTGGTTGTACTGCACTCGCAGTGCGTCCTCGGTCTGTCGACGGGCATTCACAGCCTCTTGCAAGTCTATCTTGGCGCTCTTTATGGACATGGTGTTGCCTCCGCTGGTGAAAAACGGCCAGCTCAGTGTGGCACCTATCATATTGGGTGGCGTCATGTTCATGCCTTCGTCGCCGAAGTATTTCTTGCTGCTGTATTGGTAGTAGGCCGACAGGGTGGGGGAGAAACTCATCCATGCCATTGTGACATTCTTTTTGGCCAAAGCCTCACTCTGCTCCAGCAGGCGGTAGTCATAGTTTTTGGTGATATCAAAACTCTCTCCCAGCAGCTCCGCGGCTTGGTTCAGGCTGAGAATGTCGTCTACCGGAGTGGTCAGTTCCAATGTGGCATCGATATCGGCACCCAGTTGCAGCAGCAGCGAGTTGCGTAAGGCCGAAAGCGAACGCTTGGTGCTGTTGACGGTGTTGCTGAGTGTAGCTACTTGGATCTGGAGTTTGTCCACGTCCACCTGTTCGCTGGCGCCGGCTGCCACGCTGGCCTTGCTTGTCTCGGTCAGGAGTTCCATGTTCGCCAAGCTGGAGTCAAGCAGGGTTATGGTTTGTTCCATCACCAAGATGCTTACATAGATGTTCTTTACATTGGTTCGGGTGGCCTGTTCGGTCTGCTGGCGGGTGATGTCTGTCATCTGGTTCGAGATGTCCTGCAGCATCACGGATACAATCTGTGCACCCGTCACAGCCATCGAGGCTGTCAGACTGAGGGTGCCCGAGGGATTCATCGGTATACTGAAACCGCCCATATTCATCGTGTAGCCGCACATGTTCTGATAGTCCAGTCCCACTTTCATTTGCGGCAGCATGCTGCTGACGGCTTTCCACTTGGCCATCTCGGCTTTTTTCACTTCGAGCTCGGCTTTCTGCATGGCGACATTATGTTCTACGGCATACTGCTGTGCCTCCTGCAGGCTCAGCCGCAGGGTCTGTTGTGCCTGGATGTTTTGTATTCCGAGTATTCCGAATACTCCGAGTATTCCGATTATCTTCTTCATTTCTTTGCTTTTCTTTCGGGAATGGGTTGGAGGGTGGCAATCTGCACCTTCATGCGGATACCCTCAGCTGCTTCGACAGTGGCATAGGCACCGTCGCGACTCACGAAGGTGACATGGATGCCGCCGGCGGTCATCAGCCGGTCACCAGCTTTCAGACTATCGCGGTAGGCGGCCTCTTTTTTGGTTCTGTCGCTCTGGGGCTTGATAAGGAACAGGTAGAATACGGCAATCATTGCCACTACCATAATGGCTGTCTTCCAGCCGTTTGCAATGTCGAGTAGTATCATAANNATTTTTCTGTTTTATAATGGTTGTTCTTCGGTTGTTCTTCGGAAAAATCCGAAGAACAACCGAAGAACAACAAAAGATCATAAGGAAACATGGCGGTATTAATATAGAGTTTTTATGTTGACATGCAATATTTACCATATGCATTCGTTCATTCTAATCATGAACAATACGGATAAGTACTTGGAGTTGCGCGGGCGATATCCGCACTTCGATTATCGCGGCTATCGCTATCATGTCGACGGCGAGGGGCTGCATCTCTGGTTCGACTTCGCGATGGGAGACGTCGAGTTCCATCCCACGGCATTGATAGAACATAGGCCGTTCCTTGATTTTGAGAATATCAACCATCTTGACAGGATGGTGTTCGATATTGGTATGATAGAGCTTATCAGTTACTGGAAATGCGCCTGCCCGCCGACGGTACGGGTGCTTTGCGGCAGCTTGACTGGTGAGCAGGTGGATTTTTGGAAGAAACTATACTGGAATGGCCTTGGTGAGTTCTTCTACACCAACGGTATAGCTGAAACGCAGGAGGCGTTTCTTGAAGTGGAGAGTGGAGAGCGGAGAGCGGAGAACAATACTACGCAGTCTGCCTCAGCTCCGCTCTCCACTCACTATCTGGTGCCGATCGGTGGAGGAAAGGATAGTGTAGTGACGCTGGAGTTGCTGCGCCGTGCCGGCAAGACGATACGGCCGCTGATTATGAACCCCCGTGGAGCAACCATCGAATGTGCCCGTGTGGCTGGCTTCCCCATCGATGAAGTATTGGTTATCCGCCGCACCATTGACCCCACTTTGTTGGACCTCAACGCCCAAGGATACCTCAACGGTCACACACCATTCTCGGCCATGCTAGCCTTCTACACTCGACTGGCGTCGGCCCTCAGCGGTATTCCCAATGTGGCGCTGAGCAACGAGAGTTCGGCCAATGAGAGCACAGTGATTGGGACGAGTGTCAACCATCAGTACTCGAAGAGTCTGGAATTTGAGGATGACTTCCGTGAATATTGCTTGAATGCGTTCAATTATTTCTCTTTCCTGCGGCCGCTGAGTGAGTTGCAGATAGCCATGTTGTTCAGCAGATTTACGGCCTATCACGATGTGTTCCGCTCGTGCAATGTGGGTAGCAAACAGGATATCTGGTGCGGCCATTGTGCCAAGTGTCTCTTTGCCTATATCATCCTGTCGCCCTTCATCGAACCGGAGCGTCTCAATGCCATTTTTGGTAAGTCGATGCTTGACGACCTTACGTTGCAGCATGAGTTCTTGCAACTTATCGGTGAAGCCGAAACCAAACCATTCGAATGCGTAGGCACCGTCAGCGAGGTGCGACAGGCACTGGCAATGGCCACTGCCCGCTGGTATACAGAGAAACGCCCCGCCCTCCTGAAAGACTACCATACCCAGTCACCCAGTCACCCAGTCACCCGGTCACTATTGCCCATCGGCAACCTCACTCCCGAAGAACGCCAAATCCTACAATCCGCATGTACCGAGAAGAACAACTAAGAGATCTCCTTGAAGGACGCAAGATTCTTATTGCCGGTTACGGTCGTGAGGGCAAGAGTGCTGAACGTCTGATTCAACGTTTGGTGCCTGAAGCAGAATATTATATTGCCGACGGTAATGAGCAGATTGCTGCCGAGGCTGCCAAAGGATACGACCTTATCATCAAAAGCCCAGGTGTTCCGATGCGTGTGATGGGGGGTGTGGAGTGCTCTTCGTTGACGGATTTGTTTCTGCAAGTATATGGCGATATCACCATCGGTGTTACCGGTACCAAAGGCAAGAGCACCACGGCCAGCCTCATACATCACCTGCTGCCTGGCAGCATCTTGGCGGGCAATATTGGAATACCGCTTTTTGATATTCTCGACGAGTTGACTGAGAATAGTATCGTCGTTGCCGAACTCAGTTGCCACCAGCTGGAGAATATCCATCGTGGCCCGCATATCGCCGTGCTGCTTAACCTCTTCCAGGAGCACCTCGACCACTACGAAAACTATATGGGTTACAAGATGGCCAAGATGCAGATAGGTCTGAAGCAATGTGAAGGTGACCACTTCTTCTGGTGTTCCGATGCCACAGAACTTGACGAACTTGTGCGGATGCATACCCTGCCCGGTGTGTTGCATCCGTATTCTTTAAATGATATAACAGATGAGGAGAGAAGGTTGCTGGATGCTTGTCCGCTAGAGGGCGAGCACAACCGCAGCAACGTCCTTGTTGCCTGTCGTGTCGCTTCCCTGGGAACGCGGACGTCCCCGTCTGCCCAACAGCTGGCATCGTTCCAGGGGCTTCGCCACAGGATGGAGAAGGTTGGCGTATATAAAGGTATCACATGGTACGATGACAGCATCAGTACCATCCCCGCAGCCGCCATCGCCGCAGTGAAGGCATTGGGGAGGGTGGATACCCTCATTCTCGGTGGCTTCGATCGAGGCATCGACTACACGCCGCTGGTGGAATTCTTGAAAGAGAACCCTATAAAGAATATCGTCTTCGTCGGCCAGGCCGGAAGAAGGATATATAAATATCTTTCACCTTTCACCTCTCACCTTTCACCTTTACTTGAGGACGATTACACCAAGATAGTTCCTTGGTGCGCCGAGCATACGCCGCAGGGTGGGGTGGTGCTCCTATCTCCGGCAGCGGCCTCCTACGACGCCTTCAAGAACTTCGAGGTGCGCGGAGACTTCTATAGAGAACAGATCACTAGTGTCTCTTAAAAAATTTAACAATTAAAATTCAATTTCAAGTTGACCGTCATCAGTTCCATCATCAGTTCCTCGTCCGAAGAGTTCCGGCAGGTCGTCTTTGACCAACAAGGAGCTTCCGAGTATGCGCAGTACCTGAGCCACAGGCCTGCCAAGTTGGAGGTCGTGCTCGATAATTGCAATGAGGCAGTATGTGATGATGGCGACGTGAATCTGTATCCTGACAGCATTCTCGGTATCACCCCAGAAAGACTTGACTTGGAGATGCTGCTTGATCCATTTGAAGAAAAGTTCCACCTGCCAGCGGTA
>LXOW01455230.1_pt1 | contig 19010 bp, 17 predicted proteins | sample 1368591 | NCBI WGS metagenome assembly LXOW01 (sample SAMN04884650, study PRJNA319009) | bovine gut metagenome | isolation source: Cow rumen | host: Bos taurus | place: Italy: Legnaro (PD) | collected 2014-07-09
TGGTAGAGCACGACCTTGCCAAGGTCGGGGTCGCGAGTTCGAGTCTCGTTTTCCGCTCCAAGTCACCAAACCAACGGCCGGAAGCCGCAGCCGGTAACCGGCACAGGAAGTGAGCTCTGGTGGTGGAATGGTAGACACGAGGGACTTAAAATCCCTTGCCCGCAAGGGCGTGTGGGTTCAAGTCCCACCCGGAGTACGAAAAGAGAGAGAAATTTGAAATCATGGAAACGTGCGAGTGAACAGAAGAGGGTGAATAGCTGTCTTGGTAGCTCAGCTGGTAGAGCAATTGACTCTTAATCAATGGGTCCAGGGTTCGAATCCCTGCCAGGACACACTGCGGGGTGTAGCGCAGTTGGCTAGCGCGCCACGTTCGGGACGTGGAGGTCGGAAGTTCGAGCCTTCTCACCCCGACCAAACAGAAGACTTCCGACCAAGCGTGTCGGGTCTGCGCTTTCCAAGAAAACATACGTCTACAGAACCGCTTATTTGAGAGGCCACTTTAGCTCAGTTGGTAGAGCAACGCATTCGTAATGCGTAGGTCTGCGGTTCGAGTCCGCAAAGTGGCTCAAACGTTCCCTCGAGGGACGCCTTTTTTAATTATCAATCCACATTAACAAACACACAAACATGGTAAACCGTTACGAAACCGTTTTCATTGTAACTCCCGTTTTGTCTGAAGAACAGATGAAGGAAACGGTAGAGAAGTACACCAACTTCTTAAAAGACCATGGTGCAGAAATCGTCTACACCAACAATTGGGGTATGCGCAAACTGGCTTATCCCATCCGCAAAAAGACCACTGGATTCTACTACCTCATCGAGTTCAACGCCGAGGGTAGCGTGATTGCCGACCTCGAAGTCGCCTACAAGCGCGACGAGCGTCTGCTCCGCTTCCTCACCGTGTCGCTCGACAAGTACGCTATCGCCTACAACGAGAAGAAGCGCGCCGCCAAGAAGGCCGCCGAAGAGGCTCCCGTAGCTGCTGCCGAAGAGGAGAAATAAAGTATCGTCAAATCTTTAAACATTAGAATCAAATGGCTAACGAAACCGAAATCAAATACCTGACCCCGATTGCCGTCGAGACCCAGCGCAAGAAATACTGCCGCTTCAAGAAACTCGGCATCAAGTATATCGACTATAAAGACGCAGACTTCCTGCTGAAGTTCGTCAACGAGCAGGGCAAGATCCTGCCCCGCCGCATCACCGGTACCTCCAACAAGTACCAGAAGAAAGTGTCAAAGGCTATCAAGCGTGCCCGCCACCTGGCCCTCATGCCCTATGTAGCTGATTGTTTAAAATAAAATAGGAGGAAGAAAGAATGGAAATTATCCTGTTGCAAGATGTGACCAACCTCGGTTACAAAGACGATATCGTCAAAGTTAAGAACGGCTACGCCAACAACTACCTCCTGCCCCAGGGCATGGCCATCATCGCCACCCCCTCGAACCGCAAGCAGCACGAGGAGACCATGCGCCAGCGCGCCCGCAAGGAAGAGAACCTGCGCAAGCAGGCCGAGACCCAGCAGGCCGCCGTCAACGAGAAGACCGTGCGCATCATCGCCAAGGTCGGTGAGAACGGTCACCTGTTCGGCTCCATCACCAGCGACCAGATTGCCGAGGCTCTGAAAGAGCAGCACAACTACGATGTGGACCGCAAGAAGATTGTGGTCGACGGCGCCAAGCTGAAAGAGGTCGGCACCTTCCCCGTGCAGATCAACATCTACCGCGACATCAAGGCTACCGTCAACGTCGAAATCGTTGCCGAATAAGCCCGATTGTCAATAAAACACTAGAGGCGTTCCCGACGGGAACGCCTCTAGTTATTTTGCGCGGAGGGAATACCACGTGTCGCGCAGCAGGGCCAGCAGGTGAGGCGTAACCCAGGCACTGAGGATGCCAAGGGCAAGCAAGGCCAAAGCCCAGAGGATGCCGCGGATGAGGGCGACGGCGAGGAAGAGGATGGGGAGGTAAAGGATGTGCAGGGCCAGGCGGATGCCGTAGTTGATGGAACTGCGGAACTGCGGGTCTTTGATGATGCGATGAGTGATGAGGTGGGTGGGGAGGAACACGATGGGGTTGGCAATGAAGAAGATGAGAAGCCATTGCCAGTCAATGCCACAGATAACGAGGACAAGCAGGAGGATGCCCAGGAGGGTGAGCAGGCTCTTCCACCAGGTCCATCCCTTGGATAGGAACCACAGGGGGACCTTGCCGGTATGGGGGCATGCCGTCACGGCGGGAAGGCTTTGGCTGATGGCCTTGCGGGCCTGGTAGCGGTTCCAGACGTTGTTCTTCAGGCGGTGTTCCTTGAGGTATTCCTGGGTGTGGAGGTGGCAGTAGGCATACTCGGCCTCGTAGTTGTCGGTGGTTTCCACATGGTGCATGACGCCTTTCAGGGCTGTGGTGAGGGCGTCGCGCATGCGGTTGAGGGCCACGGGCTCATTCTCGACGTATTCCTGCATGAAAGGACGGATGTCGATGGGTTTGCCAATCTCCACACAGACACTGCTGTAGGGCAGTTCGTATTCGTCATAGTCCATGCCCACGGGCACGATGTACAGCGGCTTCCCGTCGAGCCTGCGACAGGCTTCGCCGGCGATGCGGAACATGCCTTTGACCAAAGGACGCAGCTGGTGCTTGTCGTTGTGGGTGCCCTCGGCCATGAGACAGAGGGGGACATTGTGCAGCAGGACTTCCACGGACTTGTCGAAAGTCTCGGCATTGCGTCCCAACTGTTCGCGCCCGTCGCGGATACGGAAGGCCGGCATGATACGCAGCCAGGTGAGTATGGCCCGCAGGGTGGGCTTCTTGAAGATGTCGGCACGTGCCAGGAATACGATGGGACCACCCAACTGCTGGAGTAGGACAAGGGGGTCCATCAGGGCATTCTGGTGACAGGGTGCGAGGATGTAAGGCCCGTCTTGAGGCAGGTTCTCCTTGCCGCGGGTGACGACATGGCGGTAGTGGCGGCGGGTAGCGGGGTTGACGACAGTGTTCAGCAGAATGGTGTACAAGATGTCGCGGGCGTAGATGGGTTTCATGAAAACTTAAAGTTTGTTTAAAGTGCAAAAATACAAAATATTTTCCATATTTGTGAGTTATTGTAGAAAGAATATGCGTAAAGTACTGCCTATATCACTGCTGTTCTTGCTGTTGTGTGCGGCACCTGCAAGACTACACTCCCAGGTCATCGGCGAGCGCAAGATACGTTTCGGCACCATTCTCGACGGCGATACCGTACCTTATTACCATCTGGAAGAGGTGCATGTGGTCCGGAGCGGCTCCCTCCTCACCGATGCCGAGATACGCAAGAACCAGAGACTCATCCGCAACGTGAAGAAGATGCTGCCCTATGCCAAGATAGGCAAGCAGCGCCTCGACCAACTGGAGAAGGAGGTCGCCAACCTCCCCAAACGAGAACGCAAGGCAGCCATCAAGCAGGCGGAGAAAGACCTCCTGGCCGACTTCAGCGACGAGTTGAAAGACTGTACCATATCGCAGGGCAAGGTGCTGCTGAAACTCATTGACCGCGAGACCGGACGGTCGTCCTACCTGCTTGTCGACGAGTTGCGCGGCAAACTGCGTGCCGGATTCTATCAAACTTTTGCCCGCCTCTTCGGCTACAACCTCAAAGCCCGTTATGACCCAAAGAACAACAAAGAAGACAACCTCATCGAGCGCATTGTCATCTCCGTCGAGCGGGGGAAATTGTAAGGAGGCCGTGGGCAGTAATTCAACAATCTCAATTCCCATGCAAGGCTTTTGTTTTCTTTCGGCTGTACCCATGCGTCTGGAACCCTCGGACCGTTCCGAGATGGTCAACCAGCTGTTGAAGGGCGATACCTTCCAGATTCTCCGTCAGGAAGAGAAATGGTCGCTGGTGCAATGCGACTACGATGGCTATCAAGGCTGGGTCGACAACAAGCAATGGCGGCCAAATAATAATAATGAAGAACAGCCATCGAGACCTGTATCCACGCCCGACTCGCCCATGCAGGTGGCTGTCGAGCGTTACCTTGGAGCCCCCTACCTCTGGGGAGGGCGCACGGTGATGGGCATTGACTGCTCGGGGTTGACACAAGTATGCTTCAAGGCCTGCGGCATCCGCCTGTTGCGCGATGCTTCGCAGCAGGCCACACAGGGAATGCCCGTGTCAACCGTCGAGGAGGCCAAAGCCAACGACCTCTGTTTCTTCAGCAACGATGCCGGACGTATTGTCCATGTGGGTATCTACATGGGCGACAACAAGATTATCCATTCCTCCGGGCAGGTGCGCATAGACCATCTCGATTCCACGGGGATATACCTTGATGGCGAAAATCAAGACCAGAGACAATACACCCATCGGCTCCACAGCATCCGCAGAATCGTCAACCCCTGAGGTCAGGACTGACTTTTTTCTGCTATATCGAAAAAAAAGCGTATCTTTGCATCGCAATATTTGTATCGATTACACCCGATGACTGCCACCGACAAGCAACTGACAGACGACATTAAAGCGCGCAAATTCAAGCCCGTGTACCTCCTCACCGGAGAGGAAAACTATTATATCGACGAGGCTTCCGACTTCATTGAGCGCAATATTGTTGACGAGAATTTCCGCGACTTCGACCAAACCGTACTTTATGGTCGTGAAGTTGACATGCGCACGGTCATAGCCTACGCCCAACAGTTTCCAATGATGTCGCCTGTCAAACTGGTGCTGGTCAAAGAGGCTCAGGATATTCCCATCAAAGAATGGGATTTGTTGACTACCTATCTGGAGAACCCATCGGCGCAGTCCATCCTTGTCTTTTGCTACCGCCACAAGAAACTCGCCAAGAACACAAAAGTCTACAAGGCCATTGACAAAGCCGGTGTCGTCTTTGAGAAAAACAAACTCTACGAAAGCCAAATACCCGACTGGATAGGCACCTACATCAACCGCCACGGACACACCATCACACAGAAAGGTGCCGTCCTCATCGCGGAATCCTTGGGCAACGACCTGGGCAAGATTGCCAACGAACTCAACAAAGTATTCATCTCCCTACAGCCCGGCGAGGTCATCAACGAGGACACCATTGAACGCAATATCGGCATCAGCAAAGACNNCAGTGCAACCGCATCATCAACCATTTCGCGGCCAACCCCAAGGACAACCCAATCCAAATGATACTCCCCAACCTCTATAGTTATATTGTCAAGCTGATGATATACATCCAATTGCCCGACAAGACGACCGCAGCCTCGGCCCTCAAGATCAATCCTTATTTTGTTAAGGACTATGCCATTGCCGCACAGAACTACACGCTGCCCAAGTTGGCCTCATGCATTGGCTATCTGAACGACGCAGACCTACGGTCAAAAGGTGTCCGCAATGCCGGCACCGTAACTGATGGAGAGTTGCTGAAGGAATTGGTATTCAAGATTATTCACTAGTAGAAGCAATAGACAGGACAGATGTTTTAGCGTTATGAAGAGATACCTTCTTATTGGTTTTTGCCTTATAGTTTTCACCCTGCAGCTTGCGGCGCAGACGGTCAAGGGCACCCTCACCGACGAGACCACAGGAGAGGCCATCCCCTTTGCCAACGTAGTGCTGGAGGACACCCGTTACGGTGCTTCCTCCGACCTCAACGGATTCTTCCTCATCAACAAATTCCCTGAGGGCAAATACACTTTGCGCGTCCGTTTTATCGGATATGGCGANNGGACAGACGCTGACACGCAACATCAAACTCAAACCCGAAGCCACAACCCTCAAAACCGTCATCATCACCGACAATCGTATAGAGGAGCGCAAGTTGCAGACACAAGTCTCGGTAGAGAAAATCACCTCCACCCAGATTCAGCAGATGCCTTCTATTGGAGGACAGGCCGACTTGGCGCAGTACCTGCAGGTACTCCCCGGCATCAATTCCACTGGCGACCAAGGCGGACAGCTCTACATACGCGGAGGTTCCATGATACAGAACCTCACCCTCCTTGACGGCATGGTGGTCTACAATCCCTTCCACTCTATTGGTCTCTACTCCATCTTTGAGACGGACATCATTCTCAATGCCGATATCTACAGCGGTGGTTTCAGCTCGGAATACGGCGGTCGCATCTCTTCGGTGATGGACATCACCACNNAAGAAACGCCATAGCGGCAAGATTGGTCTCAACACGTTTGGCGCCAGCGTCATGCTCGAAGGTCCCCTGAAGAAAGAACGCGACGGCAGCCCCTCCACCATCACCTACCTCCTCTCTGCCAAGAATTCTTACCTTTCATCTTCCTCCAAGATACTCTATCCCAGCATTGAAGGAGGCCTCCCATTCGACTTCCTCGACCTCTACGGCAAACTCTCCATCAACTCCGGCTCGGGAAGCAAAATCAACTTCTTCGGCTTCCGATTCGACGATGTTGTCAATGGCTACCAATCCATTGCCGACTATCACTGGCGCAACTACGGCGCCGGTTCCAACTTCATGCTTGTCACGGGTTCCAGTTCCATCCTCGAAGGCAATGTGGCCTATTCCGACTACACCATCAACCTCGCAGACGAGTCGGGACTAGACAAATACAGTTCCATCAACGGTTTCAATGTGGGACTGGCCATTACCAACTTTTTGGGCAGCAACAGACTGCGTTATGGCCTTACCATGGAAGGCTATTCCACCGACTATCAATTCTACAACGCCCTTGGCATAAAAACAACCCAGAAAGAAAATACCAACAATATCGCGGTCTACGCCAACTACAAGACTTCATTAGGCCCGTTGCTCATCGACCCGGGACTGCGGTACCAGTATTACATCTCCCTTGCCTCCGGAAGTCTTGAGCCGCGACTGGCACTCAAATACAACGCCACCGACAACCTTCGTTTCAAGGCTGCCGGCGGCTTCTACAGCCAGATATTCCTTGATGCCCGTTCCGACAACGATATCGTCAACCTCTTCAGCGGTTTTCTCACAGGCTCAGGGTCTCTCAACAAGCCCAAGACTTTTCAGGGCGAGGAACTCAGCGATTGTCTGCAGCGCGCTCAGCACGCCATCGTGGGTGTCGAATACGACTTCACCTCTCACCTGACGGCAGACGCGGAAGTGTATTTCAAGAATTTCAGCCAACTGCTCAACGCCAACCGCAACAAACTCTTTGACCGCACCGATCATGCCTATACCGAGGACGGCCCGTATGCCAAGCCAGAATACTACCTTACCGACTACATCATTGAGAAAGGTATGGCTTACGGCATCGACTTCTCCCTCTGCTATGATATCGACTGCCTCTATCTCTGGGCCACATATTCATTGGGATGGGTCACACGCACCGACGAGATTCAGACATACACTCCGCATTACGACCGTCGACACACTATCAATCTCCTGGCTTCTTATTATTGGGGCGAGGAACGCCAATGGGAAGTCTCTGGTCGTTGGAGTTACGGCAGCGGATTCCCCTTCACACAGACCCAAGGCATGTACCAGAATCTGCCTTTTTCTGAAGGCATTATCACTGACTATACCAGTGAATCCGGCATTTACGGCATTGCATACGGAGAACTGTATGCCGGACGGCTTCCCTCCTATCATCGTCTCGACCTCAGCATCAAACGCAAATTCTCCATCGGCAAGCGTTCCATCCTTGAGCTCAACCTTGGTGTTACCAATGTGTACAACCGCAACAATATCTTCTATTTCGACCGACTCACCTTTGCGCGTGTTGATCAGATGCCCATCCTGGTCTCANNCTTTATTATAACTCAATTACAAACCAAAAAAAGTAAAACAATGAAAAAGACAATTTTAATCCTCAGCTTGGCAGCATTCTTCTTTGCCGCCAACAATGCCAATGCACAAATCGGCATCAACTTCGGCTACTCGCCCTTGACGGAGACCTCCACCTACTCCTACAACGGCAAAAGTAGCACAAGCAGTGTTGACTACACCAGTTTCTTTGTCGGTGCCACCTACAATGTCGAGCTTCCTGCCGGACTCGGTCTTTCCTTGGGTGTCCAGGGCCGCTATGCCACCTGCAGCGACAGTGTCGATATCGTTATTGCCAAAGTCAAAACCACTGTCACACAGATGTATCTTGATGTCCCTGTGCTGCTCAACTACGGCATTACCCTGGGACGCGATGCAAGACTCTCGGCCTTTGTAGGACCCATGTTCACCTATGCCCTCAGCGGCACCTCAAAATCGGAGGGTAACTCCATTATTGGTGACGGTGAAAGCACCAGCGACCTCTATGGCGAAAATAGCAGCCGCTCGCGCATCAACCTCAGCGCTGCTGCCGGTCTTGCCTTCACCTATACCAACTTCCGCCTCTTCGGTGGCTACCAGATGGGGCTTATGAACCTCACCTCCGCCGACAACACCACCATGAAGACCTCCGGTGTATTCTTTGGCCTTGGCTATGCCCTCTAAAACCTAATTGTCTAACAACAAGAAAGGGCACCCTTCGGGTGCCCTTTCTTGTTCTAATTGATTGCGCTCCAGTCGATGGGCGGTAGCCCCTGCTGCTGGAGGTAGGCGTTGCATTGCGAGAAGTGGCGACAGCCGAAGAACCCCCTGTAAGCCGATAGTGGCGACGGATGCGGGGCTGTGAGGACAAGGTGCCGACTGCGGTCGATAAACTGGGCCTTGCTGATGGCATAGCTGCCCCACAACAGGAATACCAGTCCACTGCGTTTCTCAGAGAGGGCATGAATGGCGGCATCGGTGAAAAGTTCCCAGCCATGGCGCTGGTGAGAACCCGCCTGATGCGCCCGCACCGTCAACGTGGCGTTGAGTAGCAACACTCCTTGGTCTGCCCAACCTGTGAGGTCACCGTGGCTGAGGGGTATTTGGGTCCCCAAATCAGTATTTATCTCCTTGATGATGTTGACCAGAGATGGGGGAACCAGTACTCCGTCGGGTACCGAGAAACACAGTCCCATGGCCTGTCCTGGCTCATGGTAGGGGTCTTGTCCGAGGATGACGACACGCACCTTGTCGAAAGGCGTATGGTCGAAGGCGGAGAAAATTTTGCTTCCCGGAGGGTAGCAGACATACCGTTCCCGCTCGGCCACGAGAAAAGCCTTCAATTGCTCAAAATAGGGTGCTTCAAACTGGGGTCTTAACACTTCCAGCCACGAGGGGTCAATTTTAGGATTTACCATCTTCTTTCAACGTTAAGGGCTGGGTCAGACAAGAAAACCGTTGTACTTCCGCTCATCATGGATGGTGGTGAGGTCGCCGTGGCCTGGGAGGACGTAGTACTCGTCGGGAAGCGTCATGATGCGACTCTTGATTTTCTCAATGAGCAGCTGGTAGTTGCCTCCCGGGAGATCCGTGCGACCGATACTCCCAGAGAAAAGGGCGTCGCCTGTGATCACCATCTCCACGTCTGGCAACACATAACAGATACTTCCTGGACAATGCCCTGGAACATAGCGGCATTCTATCGTGCTGTTGCCGAGAGGCAGGATGTCATTGTCCTCTATCTTGTTCACGGTCAAGTCATCCATATTTTCCACATTGAATCCCATCATCGAGCCGTAAGCCTCCGCCTGATGCAGCAGTTTGGCTCCCTCGGGATGCATCGTCACCGGTAGCCCGTAGCGTTTGCACATCGGGGCGAGACCTGCAACATGGTCTATATGTGCATGGGTGAGAAGAATGTATACGGGGGTAAGTCCTTTGCTTTCGATAAACTCCGTAACCTGCGCCTCCTCATAGGTGGCCTCAGCCGCAGGGTCTACGACGGCACACTGCCGTGTCTCATCGTCGTAGATGACATAGCTGTTTACACCATAGTGGTTCAGGGTAAAGCGCTTGACCTTCATTCCTCCAGCCATTTGTCGAACACCTCCCTACGAAGGGCGGGAATGTCGAGCTTCATCTTCTTGCGGAGACCGCCAAGGTCATTGAAGAGTTTGTTGGGGTTGGCGGTTTTCAACTGTTCGTAGTTCTTCACGCCTGCCTTTTCGAGGACGGGTATCCATGCCTCGTCAATGCCGTGGGCGGTGAGGGTATCAGTTTCGTTTTCGCCAGCCTTGGCTTGCACTTCGGGTTTCATCTGCGGGAAGAGGAGGACATCCTGGATGCTCTGCTCGCCTGTCATCATCATCACGAGGCGGTCAATGCCGATGCCCATGCCGGAGGTCGGTGGCATGCCAAACTCGAGTGCGCGCACGAAGTCCATGTCGATGAACATAGCCTCGTCGTCGCCTTTCTCGCTGAGGCGCAGCTGCTCCTGGAAGCGGCCCAGCTGGTCGATGGGGTCGTTGAGCTCGGAGTAGGCGTTGGCCAGTTCCTTGCCGTTGACGAAGAGCTCGAAACGCTCCGTAAGGTTGGGGTTGTTGCGATGGCGCTTGCAGAGGGGAGACATCTCGATGGGGTAGTCGGTAACGAAGGTAGGCTGGATGAGGGTGTGCTCACACTTCTCGCCGAAGATGGCGTCGATGAGCTTGCCCTTGCCCATGGTCTCGTCGGTCTCGACATTCAGGGCCTTGCAGGTCTCGCGCAGCTGCTGCTCGTCCATGTTCTCCACGTCGTAGCCGGTCATCTCCTTGATGAGCTGGCACATAGGCACGCGGCGGAAGGGGGCCTGGAAGTCAATCTCGTTGCCCCACACCTGCACCTTGGTGGTGCCGTGGAGGGTGTTGGCGATGCGCATGAGCATGTTCTCGACGAAGGTCATCATCCAGTTGTAGTCCTTGTAGGCCACATATATCTCCATGCAGGTGAACTCGGGGTTGTGGGTGCGGTCCATGCCCTCGTTGCGGAAGTTGCGGCTGAACTCATAGACACCCTCGTAGCCACCGACAATGAGACGCTTGAGGTAGAGCTCGTTGGCGATGCGGAGGTAGAGGTCGATGTCCAAAGCGTTGTGGTGCGTAATGAAGGGACGTGCGGCGGCGCCGCCGGGGATGCTCTGCAGCACGGGGGTGTCCACCTCGAGGTAGCCCTGCTCGTTGAAGTAGTCGCGCATCGTGTTGACAATCTTGGCGCGCTTGACAAAGATGTCGCGGACATGGGGGTTGACGATGAGGTCGACATAGCGCATGCGGTAGCGCTGCTCGGGGTCGCTGAAGGCGTCGTATACCTTGCCGTCCTTCTCCTTGACAATGGGCAGGGGGCGCAGGCTCTTGCTGAGGACGGTGAGTTTCTTCACGTGGATGGAAATCTCACCCATCTGTGTGACAAACACAAAACCCTCGACACCAATGATGTCGCCTATGTCCAGCAGGCGCTTGAACACAGTGTTGTACATCGTCTTGTCCTCGTCGGGGCATATCTCGTCGCGTTTCACATATAACTGGATGCGCCCATATGGATCCTGCAATTCGCAGAACGAGGCAGCACCCATGATGCGGCGGCTCATGATACGGCCTGCAATGCTCACCTGCTGGAAGAGGGTGTTGTCTTTAGGAAACTGTTCCAGGATGTCACTGCTCTTGGCGTTTACCTCGTAGAGGGCTGCGGGATAAGGGTTGATGCCGAGTTTCTTCAACTCGTCGAGGGAATTACGGCGTATTTGCTCTTGTTCGGTCAGTTCGGCCATGATGTAAAATATTATGTGGGACTAGGAAGTGCTGGACTCTCGCGGGGGATGCCATGAAAGTCTAGAACGTGTAACTGAAGCCTACACGCACCCATGTAGAGTAGTTGCGGGCGGACATGGGGGCTGCATTGAGATCGAATCCGATATTGGTGTCCTCCGCAACAGTCGTCGTCGTGGTACGGCGTGCCAGCACGCGGGGTGAGGCGGTGTAGTCGTATTCATCAACGACATTGATGTCGATACTCTTGGTGTAGCGATAGCCCATGGCAAGGAAGTCGAAGTATAGGTCGAGGAGGCAGTTGGGCGTAAGTTGCCAACTGAGACCCGGGGTCACCAAGGCACCATAGGATGTGGTGGTATTGTCGACGATATAGTTGGTGTCGATGGTATGGTGCATCTCATGGTGATACCAATCGAGATAGTCGTGGTGCTTGGGCTTGTTGATTTTGGTGTAGAAGCCGTTGATTTCGGCAAAGAGGGCGATGTCGCCCGACTGTATCAGTTCAAAACGGACATACGGGGAGACAGAAAAGGAGGTATAATGCTCGTCAAACCAGCCCTCATAGTCGTTGAGAATCATGGTATCAGTGAGGCGTGACTGTGTTTTCAGCACATTGACGTCGCAGTTGGGATTGGCGGCCATGTAGCGTGCTGCATCCTGGTCGGCATGGGTGTGGAAGAAATTGAACGTCCCCGACACGCCAAACTGTATGCCCTGCCACTGATACCCAATCTTCAAGCCCCCGCCTACCGAGAAGAAAGCATCGTCCTCGTACTCATATTGCTTGTTGGCGACAAGCGAGTCGGTGTAGCCGACAAACGGGCCTACGCTCTCGCCGCCGGGGCCTTGGGTGATATACTCGTAATTATACCTGTGGTAGGTCGTGTTCAGGTCCATCGTGCTGCTGTAATTGGGCTTGGAGCCGTTCAAGTACAGGCCGACGACAAACTGAGCCCTTACTGGTAGCAAGAAGTAAGAACTAAGAATTAAGAGGGATAAAAGAACTGTCTTTTTCACAATCTAAACTTTTAAACTTTTAAACCTTTATTCTTTTCCACTATCCTTAGAATGTGAAATTGATACCCACACGGACGAAATTGCCGGGGTCGTTGTTGCTCCAGCTGGGCGTTCCGAAGATGCCAAGGTCCATATCGGTGGTCTTGACGGTGTTGGTGTAAGTGGTCGTCTCGTTGCTCACAATATAATTGCCCGTGTTGGAAATCGTGAACACGTAGTTGTAATAGGTACTTGTGGTGGTGTACGAGGCGTAGGCCAAGGAGAGGAAGTCGAGGTAAAGGTCGAGGGAGACGTATTTGTTCAACTGCCAAGAGAGGCCCGGGGTGACACGGGCGCCAAAGCCTGTGGCATTGTGAGTCTGCGTGAAGGTGGTGTCCTTGGCAGGGAGGGGTGTGGTGGTGCCCCTGGGGGTGACGATGCGTGTGGCGTTGACGGTCGGGTCTTGCTGCATGGTATAGAAGGCGTTGAGCTCGGCAAAGAGCGCAATGTCGCCCGTCTTGAAGATGTCATAGCGGAAGAACGGAGCCACGGTGATGATATTTCTCGTGGTGGTCATCTCTCCCGTAGTGATTTGGAACCGGGCTGGCGGGATGGGGATGAGCGTGGTATCCAAGTTCGTCGTGGTGACTGACGACCGGTTGAAGTTGGCTCCGATACCAAACATCATCTTGCCCGTCTTGTAGCCAAAACGGAATCCTCCTCCCAAGTTAAGAACCTTGTCGTGGGGGATGTCGGTAATGTACGTTGAGTCGGTGGCAACAGATATTCTGGTGTTCACATTGGTGTTGCCCGAGGACATATAACCTCCGGCGTTGAGGCTTACAAATATTTGGGATTGCGCTGCAAACGTACAGCCAATCAATGCAATAGTGAGTAAAATTCTTTTCATTTCTGTTGTACTACGTATAATATTTCAATCTGCAAAGATACAACTTTTTTTGGATATGCAAGGATTTTTTCTTTTTTTGGTCCCGGCCATGGACGCAGGGCGCAATGTTGAGTGACAAAGATTATATGCCTCCAGCACAAGAGAGGTGTGGGGAGGTAGGTGTGGGTACGCAAGGATTATCCTCAGAACACTACTTTGCTGGGCAGGTTGCCGGCCTCGAGTTTCCAGCGGAGGACGCCGTCAAGGCTGTAGCAGTGTATATCGCCGGTGGAGGTATAGGGACTGTTGCAGACAAGGATGTTGCCGTTCACGGGGTCGATGTTGATGCCATAGGCATGGGGAATACTGGTTTCGGTGAGAATGGGGTTGGATGTCCTGGTAGACAAATCGGTGCGGTAGAAGAGTGCCGTGGGGTTCCATTCTGCATCGTAGGTGGTGATGTAATGGTAGAGGTTTCCGTCGTAGTAGTCCATGGCGGTGGCAGGCTGCATGAGTGGCTCGGCATGTCGAGAGCTGATAACAAGGTACTTGGCACTGGCAGGTTCATTGACGTAGTCGCCCGAGCAGTTAACAACGCAGGCGTCACTGTTGATGCTCTGGATACGTGTGGGATTGGTGCCGACGGTGATGCGGTCAACCTCTTGGAAGGTGGCAAGGCTCACGACCGATACGGTGCTGTCGTAGAGTGTGGTAGTGCCGTTGGAGGCATACTCCCATGAGTTGCATACCACCAGGTTGTCGCCACAGAGGCACATCTGCTCAGGCTGCATGCCGCTGAGGGGGCAAGAGGCCTCAATCTCGAGGCTGACGGTGTCAATACGCACCACGCTACGGTCGTAGCAGCTGACGTACACCTTACCCTCGTGGCCAACCATAAAGCGGGGACCGCGTTCTGCAAAGCTTATCTGCTTGATGCTCTGTCCTGTGGCTGCATCGATAACCTCGAGGACGTTGGAGTTCCATACGGTGCAGTAGAGGCGCGATCCGTAATGGATAAGGTCTTGGGCTACGTCGCCCAGGCCACGGCCATTGACGCGGCTGAACCACTCGGGGTCAATGCTTTGCTGCGTGAGGTTGATGCGGCTGATCTCGGCATTGTTGCCGCTCCAGACGCCTTCGTTGAGGACGTAGGCGATACGGTCGTTCTCAGCGGGCGTGGTTGTGTCGGTGGGATCGGTGGGGACGGGATTCTCGGGCGTGCAGGCGGCTAGGAGTACCACAAGGGTAAGGGTAAGGGCAAGAGCCAGAAGGTTTTGTTTCGTGTGTTTCATTGTGTTAAATATTTATGTTTGTTGATTTATCGTGGTGGGACAGGGAGGTGCAGGACGGGTCGTCGGGTTATAGTTCACAGGTGATTCCAAGGCGGTAGTTGCGTCCCATCATGGGGTAGCTGCGTACCACCTCGTACTGCTTGTCGAGGAGGTTGAGTACCAGGGCCTTAACCTTGAGGACAACAGGAGCCGCGGAGGTCCCCGACTGCTGGCCAGGTCTGGCGATGCGGAAGTCACGGCTGAGGGTGATGCCATGGTCTGCGTAAGGCTCCAACCGGGTGCGGGCGGTATTCTGCTCACTACTGTAGCGCTCGCCTACGAGGACGACGGTGTAACCGACTGTCACCCATGGCGTTACGGCCAGCAGTGAGGCGTTTCCGCTATGGCGTGGGGTGTAGGGTATCTGGTGTCCGTAGGTCTTGCTTCCGGGGTCGGTGCGGTCTACGGCATGTTGGTAGGTGTAGCCTGCCGTTGCCTCAAGGCGGCGGTCTTGGCGGCGGGCGTCGAACAAGGAATAGCTGCCCGTCACATCAAGGCCGTCAATCTCCACCTCGCCGAGGTTGCGCATGGACCACAGGAACATGTTCTGGGTGGGGACGGCGATAATCTTGTCGCTGACGCTGTTGTGGTAGTAGTCGACGGTGGCTTCAAGGCGGTGGCGGACGGACGAGGACGTCGGAGTTCCCGAAGGGTTGGCAGACGGGGACGTCCGCGTTCCCAGTTTCTGGGTGCCGGTATGGAAGGAAATGCCGGCGTTGTATTGCCGTCCCTTCTCAGGACGCAAGTTGGGGCCTATGTTGGAGAAGTAGTACAACTCGTTGAAGTTGGGTACGCGGTAGGTGTCCTTGAAGAAGGCACGGAAGGTGAACATGCTGCGCGTGAGCGTCATGCCCAGGTAGGGAGAAGCGTGCATGTAGGGTTTGCCGTCCTGGGAACCCTGATGTCCCGCGCCCTGCTCCACCTCTCTGTCGCGTACACAGGTGCCCAGCACGTGGGCGTTGAGTTTCATGCCCCGCAACGCCTCCAGCAGGTGCACCTCGTATTCGGCTGTCAGGACGCCCTGCAGACTCTCGCGGCTGACGTCGTTGTGGTCGGCCAGGTTGCTCAGCAGGCGGCTGGCGGCCTCGTCGACCGAGGCGGTAATGCTCAGGTAGTCCGCGCCCTCATAGGCTGGCTTGTCGTCGGCGACGCCCACATGCCAGCGGACACCCTGTGAGAGGTAGGCCTCGCGCTGGGTGTAGAGGTTGAGGATGTACCCGGCGGTGTTGGCAGTATCTTCGTATAGATCATTGGCATACTGATACTTGCCTATCAGTTGAAAGTCCCAGTGGCGTCCCGTCTGGCGGTAACGCGCCTGGGTGAAGAACAACTTCTCTTCTGTATGCTGGCCACTCTCGGCCACGCGGTAGAAGATTACGGGGCCAGGCAGCTGGTGGAGACCCTGCATGTAGTGGGCCTTGACCTGCAGGCGTTTGCGGGGGGTGAAGTCGTAGAAGAGGTTGGCATCGGCGGTACCGACGCGTACGGCGGAGTTCTGCCTCTGCTCGCGGCTGCTGCTGTCAGCGTGGCTGTTGGTGTAGTAGAGCGTGAAGGGGTAGTCGCCGTCAGTGCGTATGTAGTTGCCCCACAGCGACAACGAGCCTTTAGATCCGAGGCGCTGCTCATAGCCCAGCGAGGGCGAGAGGTACCCGAAGGAGCCTCCCTCGGCGCCGGCGCGCAGGTTCCAGGGGCGCGCAGTGAACTCCGGCTCGTGGGTCTCCATGGTCATCACGCTGCCCGAGGCATAGGCGCGGGCAGCCTGTAGGGCCGTGGCACTCTGTCCATTGCTGAGGGTGAAGAAGCCTGTGTTGCCCAGCGAATAGCGTCCCAGGTCAACCTGCCCGTTCTGGCAGTCATTGACGGCCACGCCGTCGATGGTCAGGGTGCTGAACTGACTGCCCATGCCACGCACGGAGACCGTCTTGATGCCACCCACGCCACCGTAGTCCTTCAGCGTCGCGCCCGTCATCTGGCGCAGGGCGTCGACCACCTGCGTGCCGCCCAGCAGCTCCAGGCGCTCCACGTCGGCCACCTGCGTGGGGTTCTGCACCAGGGTGCTGTTGGGCCGCGCGTTCTTCTCGCGTACCGTCACCTCCGGCAGCGTCACACGCGGACGTATTGTGTCCTGCGCCATGCCCTTATGGCACAGCAGGCACAACAGCGCCAGCAAGATGACCGTATGCAGATGTCTCGTCATTCTTCGTTTCCCCTTTCCTCGAAGGGTGTCATTTTGTCATTCGGCTTGGCAGGTCTTCTGACTTGCTCCCCGCCGGCGTCCGCCTTCCCGCGCTCTGGTGTCGACATTCCAACCTATCGGCTTATCGACATCCCACGGCAGTGGCATCTGTGGACTCCGGCCATCGGGAGGTTACAGCAGCGGGACTGTTCAGGAGTCGCACCTGATTCCCTTTTGCGCACACCCCATGTGTGACCAAACCGGCTGCAAAAGTACGCATAAAATCCCAATTAACAAACACTCTCGTGTAAAAAAACTCTTAGAATGCCTATTGCCATGATTTTAAATCACCGGGCAGCGGCGATGGAACTCTGAAAAACAGGCTCGTCAGCGCACCTGGCGCCATGATTTTGCCGTGTGATTTCGCCCTGTAAGTCCCCTGCTACTTGTATTCTTGATATTCCATTGTTGTTCCGTTGATCTTCCGTTCCTAGGAACGGAAGATCAACGGAACAACAGAAAAAAAGTCTATCGGGGAGAGAAAAATAGAAAATGAGGAGGAATGTGAGAAAAAAAGTGTATCTTTGCATTTGATATGAATGTATGCGAGATGCACCCAAATGCTTTAAAACGAATACTATGTGTTGCCGCCTGGCTAGCCCTGGCAGGGGTGGGACAGGCGCAGAAGCTCATCACTTACGAAGCAGGCATGGGTACGCGCGACCCGCAGAACGCCGACGTGTGGATTCTATACCAGCGTGTCCGCGCCGAGCATGAGGGAATGATACTCTATGCCGACTCGGCATTGCTGAACACCGTGCAGAACGACTTCACAGCCTTCGGCAACATCAAGATAGAAATCACCGACACCACCACCATCTACGGCGACCGTCTCTACTACGACGGCATCAGCCGCGTGGCCGACATCTGGGCTGACACCGTGCGCCTCATCGATGGTCAAACGGTATTGAAAACCAACCACCTATCCTATAACCGCAACACCGCCACGGCCACCTACAACAACTGGGGACACACCGTCAACGGGGACAAAAGCCTCGTCAGCCGCATCGGGCACTACAACTCCGACACCAAGACGTTCTACATCTACGTCCAAGTGGTGCTCAAAGACTCAAACATGCGCATGGAGACCGACACGCTGACCTACTGCACAACGACGGAAATCGCCGAATTCCGCAGCCCCACATACATCTATTCCGACTCTGCCGACCTCTACAGCGAGGAGGGCCGCTACGACACCCGCCAGCGCCGCGCCCAGTCGTTCAAGGCCTCCCGCGTACAGAACCAGGAGAAAACCATCACGTGCGATACCCTCTACTACCACGAGGACACTGAATACGGCCTGGCCCTCGGCCATGTGGTGCTGGAGGACACACTGAACAAAATCATCTGCTCCGGCAACTACGCCGAGACGGACCGCGAGCGGCAACTCTCCTACCTCACTGACAGCGCCTTGGTGAAATTCGTCGCCCACGAGGAAGGCCAGCCGCCGCAGGACACCCTCTACGTCCACGCCGAGGAGATATGGGTGCTTAACAACCCCCAGCGCGAGTTCTCCGCGCTGAAGGCTTACCACAAGGTAAAAGCCTACCGCACTGACGCACAGGCGATGTGCGATTCGGTATACTACTCAGCCACGGACTCGCTGATGCAGATGTTCGGCGACCCGGTGCTGTGGTACGGCGACTACCAATGCTCCGCCGACACCATCGAGATGTACCACGGCCCCGACGGCCCCACCAAGGCATACCTCCGCAGCAACAGCCTCAATATCGAGCAGCTGGACCCCGACAAATACAACCAGGTGAAAGGTCGCAACGCCGAAGTCACCTTCAAGAAAGGAGAACCCGACTATGCCGACATCCTCGGCAACGCCGAGATGGTCTACTACATCACCGACGACGACTCGGGCCGCGTCAGCATCATCGGCGTCAACGTGGGGCAGGGCTCCGACATGCGCATCTACTTCAAGGACAGGGCCCCCGAGCGTGTCGTCACCTCCGGCAACCCCGACATGCACGCCTACCCCCTCGACAAGCTCGACCCCGAGAAGCGCACCCTCCGCGCTGTCTCTTATACACATCT
>LXOW01338495.1_pt1 | contig 19003 bp, 20 predicted proteins | sample 1368591 | NCBI WGS metagenome assembly LXOW01 (sample SAMN04884650, study PRJNA319009) | bovine gut metagenome | isolation source: Cow rumen | host: Bos taurus | place: Italy: Legnaro (PD) | collected 2014-07-09
GACAGACTAAATGCACCCTTGCGTTTAGTCTGTCGAACTTGCGTTTACTTTGGCAATTGACCCACAGGAAACGGGTGCAGAGTCGCAACAGTTCAGCCCCCGTGCCCACACGGGAGAGTTCAGAGGGGGAAAGCCCTCTGATCCCCGCCCCGAAGGGCGGNNCTTCAACCGTCTGGCGAAGACAAAACGGGGGCGTGAAACAATCACGTCCCCGTTGTTCACAGTCCAAGCTGATCTCGCAGCTCCGCGAGGCTGGCGTCGCGCTCCCGCGCGAGGCGGGCGAGATCCTCGTACTCCGGCTTCTCGCGCCGGACGCCGAAGCCCTCGGCGGTCTTCACGCGCAGCTTGCCGAGCGCCGTCGCGCGCTCCTCGACGCGGCGTTCCAGCCCGTAGCGCTCGCAGGGGAAGACGCGCACGCCGAGCGTCGTCGTGTGCCGGAACAGCAGCCGCAGCAGCTCCTCGCGCTTTTCCTCCGTACACAGCGCGCACAGCAGCACGCCGGGCCGCCCCTTCTTCATGCCGATGGCCTGGGTCCAGGCGTCCAGCGCCCCCGCCTCCAGCAGCCGCTCCTGCGCGAAGGCCAGCGCCTCGCCGGTCATGTCGTCGAGGTTGCAGCGCAGCTCGCACAGATGCTCCGCCTGCTGCTCCTCCTCGCCGAGGAAGACCCGCAGGGCGTTCGGGCGTGCCAGCTCCTTCTTCCCGAGGCCGACGCCCGTGCGCTCGAGGCGCAGCGGCGGCATGGGGCAGAACTCCTGCACAAAATAGCGCAGCAGCGCCGCGCCCGTCGGGGTGCAGAGCTCGGTGTTCGCCGCGCCCTTCGAGACCGGCACGTCCCGGAGCAGCAGCGCCGTCGCGGGCGCGGGCACGGGCAGCTCCCCGTGCGCGCAGCGCACCGTCCCGCCGCCGAGCTCGACGGGCGAGGCCAGCACCCGCTCGGGCGCGAGCTCGTCCATCAGCATGGACACGGCCAGCACGTCGGCGATCGCGTCAAGCTCGCCGACCTCGTGGAAGTGGATCTGCTCGACCGGCCTGCCGTGCGCCTCGCTCTCGGCCTTGGCGAGCAGGCGATAGACCGCAAGCGCGTCCTGCCGCGCCTTGCGGGACACCGGGATCGCGTTCAGCAGCTCCTCGATATCGCGCAGCCGCCGGTGCTGCGGACGGGGCGGCCTGCTCTCCTCGGCCGGGCTCTCCTCCGTGCTCTCTCCCTCCGCGTGTTCCTCCTCTCTCGCGCGGCGGCGGAGCCAGCCGCGCTCGCTGTGATGGTGATGGTGGTGGTGATGGTGATGGCGGTGCTCATGCGTCTCGGCGTCCGTCTCTCCGTCGGGCCCCTCCTCCACGCCGTCCACGCTCACGCTGACCTGCGCGCCGTGCAGCCCGTTCTTCGTCACAAGCTCGTAGCGCGTCGTGACGCCGGGCAGCCCAAGGCCGTTGAAGCGGCGCAGAAAGGCCGCCGGATCGGGGTGCAGTTCGAGCAGCGCGGCCGTGAGCATATCGCCCGCCGCGCCCATCGTGCAGTCAAAATACAGTGTTTTCATCACAGTTCCCCCAGTATCTGCCGCAGCAGCTCCTCGCGCCCGGCGCCCTTCTCGGCGGAGAAGGGGATCAGCGGCGTGCCCTCCGGCAGCGCGAGGGTCTCGCGGATGAGCTTCAGATTCGGCTCGATCTCGCTCTTTTTCAGCTTGTCGAGCTTGTTCGCGACGACGACGAAGCGCCCGCCGCTGTTTTTGAACCAATCGGCCATGGTCACGTCGTCGGCGGTGGGCTTATGCCGCGCATCGACGATCAGCACGCCGAGCGAGAAGAGCCCCGGCTCGGCGAAAAAGGCCTCCATCAGCTTCCCCCAGCGCTCGCGCTCGCTCTGGGCGACCTTCGCGTAGCCGTAGCCGGGCAGATCGACGAGGTAGAGCCGCCCGTCCACCTGAAAATAGTTGACGTGGATCGTCTTGCCGGGCTGCGCGCCGACGCGGGCGAGGTTCTTCCGGTTCAGCAGGCGATTGACGACCGAGGACTTGCCCACGTTGGACTTGCCCGCGAAGGCCACGGTCGGTACCGAAGAGCGGATAAACTGCCTCGCATCGGCGGCGGATTTGACAAATTCGACCTTGTTGAGATTGATATTTACCATACTCTGATTAATTAATAGGTAATAATGAATAATGAATAATTATGGTGTCCCCTTCGGGGACGGATTATAATCTGTCGCGAAGCGACACAATAATTTTTCATTTTTCATTTTTACTTTTTCATTTTCTAAGTTCACTGCCTCACGCCCGCGCGCTCTGTGCTGCGCTCGGGGAGCGGCAGCGCGGGCGACAGCGCCGGCAGCGTCTCGCGCCGCGGCAGCAGCGCCGCGTCGAGCACCTTGTCCACGTGATCGGTCGGCACGAAGCGCAGCGCCTCGCGCACGCGCGGGTCGATCTCGGCGAGATCGGGCTCATTGTCCGCGGGGAGGATGACGGTCGTCACCCCGGCGCGGAGCGCGGCCATGGTCTTTTCGCGCAGCCCGCCGATCGCGAGCACGCGGCCGCGCAGGGTGATCTCGCCGGTCATCGCGACGTCGCGGCGCACCGGCCGCCCGGTCAGGGCGGAGATCAGCGCGATCGTGACGGTGATGCCCGCCGAGGGGCCGTCCTTCGGCACCGCGCCCTCCGGGAAGTGGATGTGCATATCCTTTTTCTTGTACCAGTCCGGCTCGAGGCCGAGCGCCTCGGAGCGGCTGCGGATGTAGGTCAGGGCGGCGCGGGCGGATTCCTTCATCACGTCGCCGAGGTTGCCGGTGAGCTCCAGCTTGCCGGTGCCGTCCACGACGGCGACCTCCACGTCCAGCACCTCGCCGCCGACGCTCGTCCAGGCGAGGCCGCGCACCAGGCCGACCTCGTCGCGCGCGCGCAGCTCGTCGGGCTTGTACTTCGCTGGGCCAAGCAGGCCCTCCAGCGTCTCGGGCTTGACCGTGAGACTCTTGAAGCGCGCCTCGGCCACGCCCGCGGCGGCCTTGCGGCAGAGCGCGGCGAGCTCGCGTTCGAGATTGCGCACGCCGGATTCGCGCGTGTAGCCGCGGATCAGGGCGCGGATCGCCTCGTCGCCGACGCGGAGCTGATTGGCGCGCAGGCCGTGCTTTTTGCGCTGCTTGGGCAGCAGGTGGCGCTTCGCGATCTCGAGCTTCTCCTCGTCGGTGTAGCTGGAGAGCTCGATGACCTCCATGCGGTCGAGCAGCGGGCGCGGGATGGTCGAGAGGCTGTTCGCGGTGGTGATGAAGAAGACCTCGGAGAGATCGAAGGGCAGCTCGAGGAAGTGGTCGCGGAAGCTCGCGTTCTGCTCGGGGTCGAGCGCCTCGAGCAGCGCGGCGCTCGGGTCGCCCCGGTAGTCGGAGCCGAGCTTGTCGATCTCGTCGAGCACCATGAGGGGATTCGTCGTGCCGGCCTGGCTCACGCCGGTGAGGATGCGGCCGGGCATCGCGCCGATATAGGTCTTGCGGTGGCCGCGGATCTCGGCCTCGTCGTGGACGCCGCCGAGGGAGACGCGCACGAGCTTGCGGTTCGTGGCGTGGGCGACGCTCATGGCGATGCTGGTCTTGCCGGTGCCCGGAGGCCCGACGAGGCAGAGAAGCCCGCCCTTGACCTCGCTTGAGAGCTGGCGCACGGCGAGGTATTCCAGAATGCGCTCCTTGACCTTTTCGAGGCCGAAGTGCTCATTGTCGAGGATCTTGCGCGCCTTGGCGATGTCGATGGTCTCGTTCGTGCGCTTGCCCCAGGGCAGCTCGAGACAGACGTCCAGGTAGCTGCGCAGGAGCGCGGCCTCGGGCGAGCCGAAGGGCTGGCGGTTGAGGCGGGAGAGCTCCTTGCGCAGCTTCTCGCGCACCTCCTCGCTCGCCTCGAGCTTGTCGATCCGCTCGCGGTAGGCGTCGCTCTCCTCGCCGCCGGCGGCGTCCTCGCCGAGCTCAGTCTGGATGACGCGCATCTGCTGGCGCAGGTAGTAGTCGCGCTGGTCGCGGTTGAGCTGCTCCTGCGTCTGCTCGTTGAGCTCGCGCTCATAGCCGAGCACGCTGATCTCCTGGCTCAAAAGCTGCGCGAGCAGCGCGAGACGCTGGCCGGGCAGTGTGGATTCGAGGATGGCCTGCTTCTTCTCCGCGTCGACGCGCAGGTTCTGCGTGATGTACCAGGCGACGCGCGCGGGGTCGGGCTGGGCGAGCACGTTCAAAATCTGCTCGGCGGCCATGTCGGTGTTCAGGTGCAGATACTCCTCGAAGAGCGCGATGCACTTGCGCTGCAGCGCCTCGAGCTTGTCAGGGTTCATGCGCTCGACGCGGTCGGGCAGGGCGCGCAGCTCGGCGGAGTAGCCGCGGCTGTCGACATCGACGGAGAGGGTCTCGGCGCGGTAGAGCCCCTCGACCATCAGGCGGCAGAGGCTCGAGCGCGGCTGGCGGAGCTGCTGGCGGATGCGGCAGACCGTGCCGACGCGGTAGAGCTCTTCCTCCTTGGGCAGATCGGCGCTGAGGTCGCGCTGCGCGACGAGGAAGATGAGCTGGCGGCTGTTCTCCGCCTGCTTGAGCGCGCCGATCGAAGCCGGGCGCTCGACGTCGAAGGTCAGCAGCATGCCCGGAAACACGGTGAGCCCCCGCAGCGCGAGCAGCGGGAGCGTGATGGGGTCTTGGATTATCTCTGTCATGGTAATCACCTGTAGAATAATGAATAATGAATAATTATGGTGTCGCTTCGCGACGGATTGGAACAAAAAGCCCGGTTTCCGCCCTTATTTCAATCCGTCCGCGCCAGCGGACACATTAATTATTCATTATTCATTATTATTTATTCATTGTTTCGACTAGCTTGCCGCGTTCATCCTTACGATCTCCGGCTCCTTCTCGCCGCGGACGCTCTCGGGGGTGATGACGATGCGGCTGATCGAGGGGTCGGAGGGGACGGTGTACATGACCTCGGTCATGACGCCCTCCATGACGCTGCGCAGGCCGCGCGCGCCGATCTTGCGCTCGATGGCGCTGTCGGCGATGGCCTCGAGCGCTTCGTTCTCGAACTCGAGCTTCACGCCGTCCATCTCCATGAGCGCCTGGTACTGGCGGGTCATGGCGTTCTTCGGCTCGGTGAGGATGCGCACGAGGTCGTCGCGGCTCAGGCTCTCGAGCGAGGCCACGACGGGCAGGCGGCCGATCAGCTCCGGGATGATGCCGAACTTCAGCAGATCGTGCTGCTGCACCTCGGCGAAGAGCGCGCCGATATCGCGCTCCGTGCCGCTCTTGATCTCCGCGCCGAAGCCCATGGTCTTGCGGCTCGTGCGCTTTTCGATGATCTTGTCGAGCCCGTCGAAGGCGCCGCCGCAGATGAAGAGGATGTTCGAGGTGTCCACATGGATGAACTCCTGGTGCGGGTGCTTGCGGCCGCCCTGGGGCGGGACGTTCGAGACCGTGCCCTCGAGCAGCTTGAGCAGCGCCTGCTGCACGCCCTCGCCGGACACGTCGCGCGTGATGGAGGTATTCTCGCTCTTGCGGGCGATCTTGTCGATCTCGTCGATATAGATGATGCCGCGCTGGGCCCGCTCGACGTCGTAGTCGGCGGCCTGGAGCAGCTTGAGGATGATGTTCTCCACGTCCTCGCCGACGTAGCCGGCCTCGGTCAGCGTGGTCGCGTCGGCGATGGCGAAGGGCACGTCGAGCATCTTTGCGAGGGTCTGGGCGAAGAGAGTCTTGCCGCTGCCCGTGGGGCCGATGAGCAGGATGTTGCTCTTTTGCAGCTCGACCTCGTTCTCTTTGTTCGGGTGGAGGATGCGCTTGTAGTGGTTGTAGACCGCGACGGACAGCACCTTCTTGGCGCGCTCCTGTCCGATCACATACTCGTCGAGCCGCGCCTTGATCTGCACGGGGCGGGGCAGGCGCTCGAAGGACAGGGGCTTGCCGCTGCCGTCGCGCACGACCTCCTCCTCGGGCAGAGCCTCGCCGATGATCTCCATGCACATGCGCACGCACTCGTCGCATATAAAGCTGCCGTTGCCGGCGATGAGGCGGTTCACAAGGGACTGCGGCTTGCCGCAGAAGGAGCAGCGGATGCCGCCCCGGTGTTCGTCATTTCTGGCCATAGCTTCTCACTTTCAAAAATGAACAATGAATAATGAAAAATGAATAATTGTGGTGTCGCCTGCGGCGACTGATTATAATCCGTCCGCGAAGCGGACACCTTAATTTTTCATTTTTCATTTGTTGCTATTCAGTCCCCCGTGTCATTCTGAGGAGCCGTAGGCGACGAAGAATCTTTTTTGAAAGCTCCTTCGCTCGCTTATCGCTCGCTCAGGATGACACGGGGAAATGAGAAATGTGAGAGGCTGTAGAACGCAGCAGCCTCTCACGAATGCTTATCAGCGCTTATAGATGACCTTGTCTACCAGACCGTAGGCCATAGCCTCCTCGGCGGTCAGGAAGTGATCGCGCTCGCAGTCGCGCTCGATCTCCTCGACGCTCTTGCCGGTGTTCTCGGCGAGGATGGCGTTGAGGCGCTTCTTGATCTTCAAAATCTGCTCCGCCTGGATCTGGATGTCGGTACACTGGCCCTGGCTGCCGCCGGAGGGCTGGTGGATCATGATCTCGCTGTTGGGCAGGGCGAGGCGCTTGCCCTTCGCGCCGGAGGACAGCAGGAACGCGCCCATCGAAGCCGCGAGCCCCACGCAGATCGTGCAGACGTCGGGCTTGATGTACTGCATCGTGTCATAGATCGCGAGGCCGGCCGTGACGCTGCCGCCGGGGCTGTTGATGTAAAACATGATATCCTTGTCGGGGTCCTGCGCTTCGAGGTAGAGAAGCTGCGCCACGATGAGGCTCGCGGTCGTGTCGTTCACGTCCTCGGAGAGCATGATGATGCGGTCGTTGAGCAGACGGGAGAAAATGTCATAGCTGCGCTCGCCGCGGCTGGTCTGCTCCACAACATAGGGGACTAAGCTCATGGGTGATACTCCTTTAGGTGTTCGATACAGAAAGCATATCCGGGAAGAGGGGAAAGTATTCTTAATGAATAATGAATAACTAATAATGAATAATTAAGGTGTCCGCTTCGCGGACGAATTATGATCCGTGCCCGAAGGGCACACCGCATGGGGATTTATTCATTATTCATTATTACTAATTCATTCCGCGGAGGACTCCTCCGCGGCTTCCTCCTCGCCGACGACGGCGGAGTCGACAATCAGCTCGGTCGCCATCTCGCGCTTGCGCTCGGTGGCGATGTAGTCCTCGCCGAGGTACTTCTTCACGTCCTCGACGGTCGCGCCGATGTTCTCGGCGAACTTCTTCGCGTAGCCCTCCAGCTCCTCCTCGCTCGGCTCGAAGCCCTCGGCGGCGGCGACGGCGTCCAGCAGCAGCTCCTGCCTGAGCTGGCGCTCGGCGGAGGGCAGGATGAAGCTGGCCATGGACTGCTGATCCAGACCCATCATCTGCATGAGCTTCTCCATCGGCACGCTGCGGTCGGCCATGCCGAAGTTCGACGCGTAGTTGCGCACGATCTCCTCGGCCTTCTCGGCGAGCATGGCCTGCGGGATCACGACGCTGATGTTCCCGGCGGCCTTGTTGAGCGCGGCGGCGCGGAAGATGCTGTCGGCCTGCTCGGCGCGCTGCTTCTCGAGGTTCCGGCGCAGATCGGCCTTGTACTCGTCGAGCGTGTCGAACTCGGACACGTCCTTGGCAAACTCGTCGTCGAGCTCGGGCAGCTCGTCGACGGTGATGCTGTTGAGCTTCACCTTGAAGACGACGGCCTTGCCGGCGAGCCCCTCGTGATAGTTCTCGGGGAAGGTGATGTCGATATCCTTCTCCTCGCCGATCGACATGCCGACGATCTGCTCCTCAAAGCCGGGCACGAAGCTGTGGGAGCCGAGCTTCAGGGAGTGGTCCTCAGCCTTGCCGCCGTCGAAGCGCTCGCCGTCGAGATAGCCGTCAAAGTCGATGACGACGGTGTCGTCCATCTGCGCGGGGCGATCCTCGACGCTGAGCTTGCGGGCGTTGCGCTTGCGCACGTTTTCGAGCTCTCTGTCCACGTCCTCGTCGGTGACGGCCTCGACGTCCTTGGGGACGGTCAGCCCCTTGTACTCGCCGAGCGTGACCTCGGGATACAGGGACACGGCGAAGGTGAAGAGCACGCCGGTCTCGTCGGTGACCTTCACGTCGGAGATCGAGGGGGCGCCGACGGTCTTGAGCGCGGACTCCTTCAGGCCGAACNNGGCGCGGGGAGCCTTGCCCTTGCGGAAGCCGGGAATATAGATGCTGCCCTTGTTCTTCTTATAGGCGGCGGCGACGGCGGCTTCAAACTGCGCGGCGTCGCATTCCACCTGGAACAGAGCGGTGTTGTCTTCTTTTTTCTCTACGTTCTTAAAAATCATGTCCGATATCTCCTCTACAAGTAATAGCATTCAAGCGCAGTAATTCACTATAACATATACGCGGGGCAAAATCAATGGGTTTTTCATGAACAACTGCGGGAAAAACGCGCAAAAGCCTTTTTCAATCCGTCCGCGAAGCGGACGCCATAATTTTTCATTTCCCCCGCGCCTTCGCCGCGAGCAGGGCGGCGGTGACGTCCTCGAGGCCGTGGTAGTTGAGCCACATCGCGAGCCGCCTCCCCCGCGGCTCGGCGCGAAAGGCCGGGCAGGCCGGAAGGCGCGGGATCTCCCGCCTCGCGTAAGCGCGCAGCTCGCGCAGGACGCGCGTGCGCTCTTCGCCGCGCTCCATCGCCTGCACGCGCTTCACGGCGTCGATCAGCAGATGGTTGAGCACAAGGCTCTCAAAGGTGCCGCGCTCCACGTCGCCGCGCATAGAGTCGAGGACGGTCAGCAGGTCGAGGTTCTTCGCGGCGTTGCGGTTGTTCATCGTGGAGCTGTGGCCGCAGCGGTAGTGATAGAGCGGCCGGGGGACGAGGGCAAGCTTCCCGGCGCGCAGCACGAGGCGCGCGGCCACGGGCAGATCCTCGTACCAGAGCTTCCCCTCGGCGAAGCGGACGCCCTCGAAGAGCTCCCGCCGCGCGAGCTTGTTCCACACGGCGGTGGATTTGAGCGCGCTCTCCTGCGCGCTGAGCGGCAGATAGCGCGGCGCGCCGTCCTCGCGCTCCTCCAGCGCGTCGCAGGCGGCGAGCGGCGCGCCCTCGCGCTCGGCGGCCGTCCAGAGCGCCTCGAGCATGTCCGGCTCCGCCCAGTCGTCGCTGTCGGCAAAGCCGATGTAGTCCCCGCGCGCAAGCTCGAGCGCGCGGTTGCGGGCGCGCCCCTGCCCGCCGTTTTCGAGGCGCAGGACGCGGATCTTCTCGGGACAGCGCGCGCGGTAGTCCTCGAGGATGGCGGGCGACGAGTCGGTCGAGCCGTCGTCGACGAGCAGCAGCTCACAGTCGTCGAGGGTCTGCGCGCAGAGCGAATCGAGGCAGCGCGGCAGGTAGGGCGCCGCGTTGTAGACCGGGACGATCACGGATACCTTCATGCGCTCGCCCCTCCCTTCTCCCGGCGGGTCTGACAGACGATCAGCGCGAGCAGCAGCGCGAGATAGATCGAGACGTTGGGGCGGCGCAGCAGCGCGCCGGAAAAGTGCGCGAGGCCGAGCTGCAGCGCGAGCGCGAGCAGCAGCGTCAGGTTCTCCTCCGTGAGCGTCCCGCCCCAGTCCCGCCGCAGCGCGCCGGGGATGCGCGCAAGGCAGCCCAGGATCAGCAGCGCGTACAGCCCGAGGCCGACCGGCCCGCAGTAGTAGAAGATCGCGTGCCAGTCGTTCTCCATGTCGTAGGCGCCGTCGAAGCCGACCTCGGAGGTCTCAAAGCCGAGGAGCTTCGTGGGCAGATCGGCGTCCTCCCAGATCATCGCGGCATAGCTGCGCTTCATGACGCGCACGTCGATCAGGCGCTCGGCGTCGGTGGTCATGTTGTAGTGCCTGAGCACGCGCTCCTCGCCGAAGCGGTCGAAGAGATCGGGCAGCACGCCCATGTATTTCCAATAGTAGCGCAGGAAGATCTCCCGCACCTCGGCATTGTCGAAGCGCTCCTCGGGGCTCATCGCGCCAATATCCCAGCCCTTCTCGAGACAGGCGGCCTCGATCTCGCCGGGCGCGGCGGCACGGCTGAGCACGGCGTTCATCCTGGCGCGCGGGGTGTAGGGATAGATCGCCGTCGCGAAAACCATCATCCCGACGAGGCAGAGCAGGGCGACGGCCTTGAGGCGGCGCTTGAGGACGAGCTTTTCAAAAATCAGGAACACGGCGAAGCCGAAGAACAGCCCATAGAGCGAGGCGTAGCAGGCTTTGGTGCCGTTTGTGAGAAAAAGCGCGGTGATCGCGGCGGGCGCGAGGGTGTGGAGCCAGGCGCGGCGGCTCTGCAGCGCGGCATAGAGGCAGAAGGCCGAGAGCGTGACCAGCAGGATGCTGTGCGCGCAGCGGTTGTCGTCGATGACCCAGCCGCTGTAGCCGTAGCCCTCGGGATAGGTATAGCTGCCCGTGCCGCTAAGGTAGGCTATGAGCAGCAGCGCGGCGGTGAGCCCGGCGGCGATCAGCACGCCGCGCAGGGCTTGGCGCTTCGTGCTCTCGTCGCGGATGAGCAGCGCCAGGCAAATGGCGAGCACCGGCGCCTGTAAGATGCGCACGAGATAGGCGAGGTCGTAGACCGGGGCGATATAGCCCACGCGCGCGCAGTTGAGGACGCGCAGCAGGCTGTAGAGCCCGATGACGCCGAGGCCGAGCAGCAGCTTTTTCCGCTCGATCCCGCGCACGAGCAGCCAGAGCGGGAGCAGCAGCAAAATGGCGAGGCGGATATAGCCCGCAACGGTGGCGGTGTCGTTGGCCGTCCAGAAGGCCAGCGCGTCGAGCAGCGGCTGCGCGGCGATCAGCAGCGTCAGCCAGTGCGCGGCCAGCCAGCCGGTTTTTGTTTTCATGGCGTCCCCTCCTCAGGAAATGGCGTCGCGTCTGTCATCCTGAGGAGCGCAGCGACGAAGGATCTTGCCGTCCGACCTTGCTCCGGGGAAAGATCCTTCGCTGACGCTCAGGATGACAGGCGGTGTATATGGTTAATGGCATCTTCCGAGGAAGATGCCATTAACGGTTCGAGCGTTATCGGGAAACGGCGAGCCGCTTCCGTTCTTACAGGCGCTCCTTGACCTTCGCCTTCTTGCCCACGCGGTCGCGCAGATAATAGAGCTTGGCGCGGCGCACCTTGCCCTTGCGGACGGTGGTGACGGAGACGATGGAGGGGGAGTGCACCGGGAAGACCTTCTCGCAGCCGACGCCGTAGGAGATGCGGCGAACCGTGATGGTCTCGTTGATGCCGCCGTGCTTCTTGGCGATGATGGTGCCTTCGAAGGCCTGGGTACGCTCGCGGTTGCCTTCCTTGACGCGGACGAGGACACGCACGGTGTCGCCGACGTTCATCTCGGGCAGCTCGGGCTTCATGTAGCGCTCGGAGAGGATTTTGACCAGATCCATGAGATGATCCTTCTTTCATTCTAGACGTTCAATACCGGAGACCTGCGTCACGGCAGCGGACCGCCTTTCTAAGCCTGCTGAACAGGCTATGATAGGATAGCATATCCCGGAACGAATTGCAAGAGTTTTTTTGATCCGTCCGTGCTAACCACTGTTCACTATGTAACAGTTCAGCCCAAGTTCTGGCTCCCCTGCGTAAGGGGAGCTGTCGCCGAAGGCGACTGAGGGGTCGTCGTCCCTCAGCTTGCTTTCCCTGAGCGATCTATTGTCTGCCGGACCCCTCCGCCCCTTCGGGGCACCTCCCCTAACGCTAAAGCGTCAGGGGAGGCTCATGGGATGAACAGTTACTTCACTATCCCAGATACGCCGAGAGCAGCGCGAAGGTGTTGCGCAGTCCGTCGATGTGGGTGCGCTCGTAGCCGTGGCTGTTGGCCGTGCCGGGGCCGATGGCCGCGTGGCGGATATCGTAGCCCGCGACGAGGCAGGGGTCGCAGTCCGTGCCGTAGTGGGGCGTGAAAATGTCCATCACAAAGTCGATCCCCGCCTTTTGCGCGCACTCGCGCAGCTCGTTGGTCATGCCCCAGTGGTAGGGGAAGCGCGAGTCCTTCGCGAAGATCGAGACCTTGCGCTCGTCGGAGTTCTGATCCGGCCCGGTCGGGGCGATGTCGAGGGCGAGCATGTCCTCCACGTCCTCGGGCAGCCAGGTCGTGCCGTGGCCGATCTCCTCGTAGAAGGCGAAATAGACGTAGACCTTGCGGTTCGGGCGCTCTCCGCTCTCGCGCAGCGCGCGCAGCCAGGTGAGGACGACGGCGGCGCTGGCCTTGTCGTCCACGAAGCGGGACTTGATATAGCCGTTGGCGTAGGCATAGCGCGGCTCGAGGGCGATCATGTCCCCGGTCTCGACGCCGAGGGCGCGCGTGTCCTCCGCGCACTTCACCGGCGCGTCGAGCACGACGCAGACGTTCGTGCGGAAATCGGGCAGCGCCAGGCGCAGCTCGTCCTCGGTGACGTGGATCGAATTCGGCGTGCGGCAGATGCAGCCGGTCACGACCTGCCCGTCCCGCGTGTGGACGCGGACGTTCTCGGTCACGCAGTAGAAGGGATAGAGCCCGCCGACGGGGCAGACGTTCAGCGTGCCGTCGGCGTTGATGTGGCGCACCATGAGGCCGATGTCGTCGAGGTGCGCGGTGAGCGCGAGCGGACGCCCGCCCTCGCCGAGCTCGGCGATCACGCCGCCCTTGCGCAGACAGCGGTAGGGCAGCCCCAGCCCGTCGAGCAGGGAGCAGAGCAGCGCCTGTATCTCCTCGTACTGGCCGGTGGTGCTGTCCACCGCGAGCAGGCGCTGAAAGATATCGAGACAGTAGGATTCGTCAAAATGCAGCATGGAGCCGACCTCCCATGATCGTGTTCGCCCCATTGTACCGCAGGGCGGAAAAAAAGGAAAGATAAAAATGAAGAATATTGTCGCGCGGCGCGATCTGTGCTACAATGGGACGGAAAATCGCAAACAGGGGGAGAACGCTATGAGCAGCACCATGGTTATCGGCATCGCCGGCGGCTCCGGCTGCGGCAAGACCACCATCACAAAGAGCCTGATCGACCGCTTCGGCGGGGACGTGTCGGTGATCCACCACGACAACTATTATAAATCGCACCACGATATTCCCTTCGAGGAGCGCCGGCTTCTCAACTACGACCACCCCGACGCCTTCGACACGGACATGCTGATCGGCCACCTGCGCGAGCTGAAGCAGGGCCGGCCCATCCAGTGCCCGGTCTACGACTACTCGATCCACGACCGCGTGGAGGAGACCATCACGATCTATCCGACCCGCGTCATCATCCTCGAGGGCATCCTGATCTACGAAAACCCCGAGCTCTGCTCGGAGATGGACATTAAGATCTTCGTCGACGCCGACGCGGACGTGCGCATCCTGCGCCGCATCCGCCGCGACGTGCTCGAGCGCGGGCGCAGCCTCGACAGCGTCATCAGCCAGTATCTGACCACGGTCAAGCCCATGCACGAGCAGTTTGTCGAGCCCTCGAAGCGCCGCGCCGACGTGATCGTCCCCGAGGGCGGGCACAACCTCGTCGCGCTCGACATGGTGATCCAGCGCGTGCGCGCCCATCTGGAAAGCGAGGGCGCGTAATGGCCAAGCTCTATTTCAAATACGGCGCGATGGGCTCGTCCAAGTCCGCCCAGGCGCTCATCACCCGCTTCAACTATGAGGAGCTGGGCATGACGGTCTGGCTCATCAAGCCCAGCGTCGACACCCGCGACGGCGCGGATATCATCCGCAGCCGCATCGGGCTCGAGGCGAAGGCCGCGGTCATCACGCCGGAGGAGGATATCATCGCGGCCTATCACGCGGCGGGCGCGCACGACGTCATCATCGCCGACGAGGCGCAGTTCTTCACCCCCGCGCAGATCGACCAGCTCCGCACGCTCGTGGACGAGCGGGAGCTGCCCGTGCTCTGCTTCGGCCTGCGCACCGACTTTCTGACGCATTTCTTCCCCGGCGCGCAGCGGCTCATGGAGCTCGCGGACTCGATCACCGAGATCAAGACCGTCTGCCGCTGCGGGCGCAAGGCCACGGTCAACGCGCGCATCGACGGAGAAGGGCGGATCGTCACCGAGGGCAGCCAGGTGCTGCTCGGCGGGAACGACAGCTACGTCGCCATGTGCCACAAGTGCTGGCAGGACGCGATCCGCGCGCAAAAGTAACTCGCTCGAAACAGTTCCGCCCTCGTGCCCGCTGGGGGGGAGTTCAGAGGGGGGAACGCCCTCTGATTCCCGCCCGTGAGGGCGGGAACAAAATCAGATTCGTTTTTGACGGGGCTTTGCCTCGGCAAAAACACCTTAAGCTGAGCAAAGCGAAGGATCAGACCGACCAAAGCGCGGCGTCTCCCGCAAGCCGCGCTGCGATAAGCGCGAGTGAATCTAACTGTTCAGCCCCCTCCGGGGGGCTGAACAGTTACAACTCGCTCTTGCGCCTCTCCTTCGGCATCCGCGCTTTAACTTGACTTTCCCGCGGAGATTCTGTATAGTATAAATGAACCGCGAATTTTAAAGGAGGGCCGCGCCATGTCGGATACCGTTCGCTACGATCGGCAGATTTTTGCCAAGAATCTCAGCCGGCTGATGGAGAAGAACAACGAGAGGCAGGTCGATATCGCGCGGCTGCTCGGCGTGAGCCGCGCCGCGGTCTCGGCCTATATCCACGCCGAGCAGATGCCGCGCATGGACAAGATTGATCTGCTCGCCCAGCACTTCGGCGTGCCTTACGGCGCGCTGATCGAGGAGGAAGGCTCGTCGCAGTCGGGCGTGAGCGCGGCGCACCCCGCCTTGCGCGTGTATGAGAGCCTCAACAAGGCCGGGCAGGCGGAGTTTATCCGCTACGGCCGCTTCCTGACCGAGCAGCCCGCCTATCGCGTGCCGCCCGCGCAGAAGAAGATCGACTATATCAAGCACTACCTCGTCCCCGCCGCCGCAGGCTATGCCAGCCCCATCGAGGGCGAGGACTACGAGCTGCTTGAGCGCGACATGGACACGCCGCAGGAGGCGGACTACTGCATCAGCATCCGCGGCGACAGCATGGAGCCGTATATCAAGGACGGCAGCCTCGTCTATGTCAAGCGCGACGCGCCGCTCAACGAATTCGACGTGGGCGTCTTCTTCGTGGACGGGGACGTGTTCTGCAAGCAGTGGTGCCTGAGCTACGACGGCTCGCTCTATCTGCTCTCGGCCAATCCCCTGCGGCGGGACGCGAATATCACGATCCCCCGCGACAGCGGGCGCATCTGCGTGTGCTTCGGCAAGGTGCTGCTCCCGACGCGCCTGCCCGAGCCGCGGTATATGTGAGCTTTTAGTCAGAATGCCCCTTGAAGCGCGGGGCGGATTGCAGTATAATACTGTACCGCGAAAGCGACCCCCGGCAGTTTTCCACAGCCTATGTATACAGGAGTACGCCATGAGTACAGAGAATAAACCGAATATCGCCGAGACTCCCGAGCTCCCGAAGGAGATTCAGGCCCGGCGCGAGACCTACGACTGGATCCAGAGCCTGATGGTCGCGCTGATCATCTGCGTGTGCGTGTTCAGCTTCCTCGTCCGCGTCGTGGACGTGAGCGGCTCGTCGATGAACCCCACGCTCTACAACGGCGACAAGATGGTCGTCTCGAAGCTGTTCTACACGCCGAAGCAGGGCGACGTCGTCGTCTTCCGCAGCGACACCTACGACCCCAACAAGGCGCTCGTCAAGCGCGTGATCGCCACCGAGGGGCAGGAGGTCAACATCGACTTCGACAAGGGCATCGTCTATGTGGACGGCGAGGCGCTCGACGAGCCCTATATCGCCGAGCTCACCCACCGCAAGCTCGACTTCATCGGCCCGAAGACCGTGCCGGAGGGCTGCGTCTTCGTCATGGGCGACAACCGCAACGCCTCCACCGACAGCCGCAAGACCGAGATCGGCATGGTGGACGCGCGCACGATCATCGGCAGGGTCTACTGCGTGATCTTCCCGCTCGACGAGCTGGGTCTGGTGAAATGATGGACGGCGGCGAGCGCATGACGATCCAGTGGTTCCCCGGCCACATGACCAAGGCCCAGCGGATGATCGAGGAGAATCTCAAGCTGGTGGACGCGGTGTGCGAGCTGCTCGACGCCCGCATCCCCCGCGCCAGCCGCAACCCGGATATCGACCGCCTGGCCGCCGGGAAGCCGCGGCTCGTGATCCTCAACCGCTGCGACCTCGCCGACCCCGCCGTCACCGCGCGCTGGCGCGCGCATTTCGAGGCGCAGGGCATCCCGATCCTCGAGACCGACGCCCGCAGCGGCCGGGGCGTGAAGGACTTCGCGCCCGCCGTGCGCGCTCTGCTCGCCGATAAGCTCCGCGCCTACGAGGAAAAGGGGCTCGTCGGCAAGCCCCTGCGCGTGATGATCCTCGGCATCCCGAACGTCGGGAAATCCACCTTCATCAACAAGGTCGCGGGACGCAAGGCCGCCATCGCCGGGGACAAGCCCGGCGTCACGCGCGGCAAGCAGTGGATCAGCATCGACGCGGGGCTCGAGCTGCTCGACACCCCCGGNNGAGGTGCTCGACAAGGAGACCCTCGGCGCGAATTTCATGCTGCGGCTGCGCGAACGCTACCCCGAGGCGCTGCGCGAGCGCTATAAGCTCGAGCCCCCGCCGGAGCTGAACGGCTTCGAGCTGCTGGAGCTCGCCGGGAGAAAGCGCGGCTTTCTTATTTCGCGCGGGGAGGTCGATCTGCCGCGCATGGCCAACACCCTCCTCGGGGAATACCACGACGGCAAGCTGGGCCGTCTGAGTCTGGAGACGCCGGATGACGGAGCTGTGGGAACTGGAAAATGAGATCTACGACAGCGGCCTCGCCCCGCTCTGCGGGGTGGACGAGGCCGGGCGCGGCCCGCTGGCCGGGCCGGTCTACGCCGCGGCGGTGATCCTGCCGCGCGGCTGTATGATCGAGGGGCTGAACGACTCGAAAAAGCTCACGGAGAAAAAGCGCGAGGCGCTCTTCGACGAGATATGTGAAAAGGCGCTCGCCTTCGGCGTCGCGCGCGCCGAGGTCGAGGAGATCGAGGCGCTGAACATCCTGAACGCGACCTACCTCGCGATGAACCGCGCGCTCGCCGCACTCTCCGTGCGCCCCGCGCTCGCGCTGATCGACGGCAACCGCGCGACCGGGATCGAGACGCCGAACCGCTGCATCGTCAAGGGCGACGCGCGCTGCGCCGATATCGCCGCGGCCTCGATCCTCGCGAAGGTCAGCCGAGACCGCTATATGCTCGAGATGGCGGAGCGCTACCCGGAATACGCCTTCGAGCAGCACAAGGGCTACGGCACGAAGCTGCACTATGCGCGGCTGCGGGAGTTCGGCCCCTCGCCGATCCACCGCATGAGCTTTCTGAGGAAGCTGCACTGATGGCCGCGCCCGTTCTCGGCGCGCGCGGCGAGGAGCAGGCGGCGCGCTATCTGCGGCTGCGCGGCTACCGGATCGTCGAGCGCAACTACCGCTGCCGCCTCGGGGAGATCGACCTGATCGCCCGGCGCGGGGGCAGCCTCGTCTTCGTCGAGGTCAAGCAGCGGCGCGACGCGCGCTTCGCCGAGGCGCGGGAATTCGTCACGGCGCAGAAGCAAGCGCGCATCCTCGCCGCCGCGCGGCTCTATCTCGCGCAGCACCCGAGCGAGCTCCAGCCGCGCTTCGACGTGATCGAGGTCTACGGCGGGGAGAGCGGGAGGCCGCGGATCGTGCATATCGAGGATGCGTTCGGGGAGTGAGATATCCGCCAAGCGGATATGAGATTCCCCGCCAGGGCGGAGCCCCGGCGGGGAGTGATACGCCCTTCGGGCCTGAGATCGCGCCTGCGGCGCGGTTATGGTGTGCCGCCGGCGCGGCACGGATTGAAGATCAGCAGCTCCCGCGGGGGCAGAAGGTCGAGCAGTAGGTCTCGCCCTTGGTGTCGGCGTGCTCGTTCTGGACGCTGATCGCCTCCGCCGTGCAGCGGCAGTCGATGGTGTTGTACTTGCAGGCCGTCACGTCGCAGCCCACCCCCGGATTCGGGGTGCGTTTTTTGTCCATATGGGGTTCTCCTTTCCAAGAGTCAGTGTTAGTATGCCCTGTTGACAGTGAATAATTAAAAATGAAAAATGAAAAAGTAAAAATGAAAAATTATAGTGTCGCCTGACGGCGACGGATTAAAAAGCATTCCGCAGACGTCGATGCCCACATCGATCCGTTATTCAATCCGTGCCCGAAGGGCACACCTCAATTTTTCATTTTTCATTTTTCATTGAGGAGAATCTATGTCTCTCTACGCGATCGGCGACCTGCATCTGTCGCTCACCGGCGAAAAGCCGATGGACATTTTCGGCGACAGGTGGAAGGGCCACGAGGAAAAACTGAAACGCGCCTTTGCCGCGCTCGGGGACGACGATCTCACCGTGCTCTGCGGCGACCTGACCTGGGCGATGGACATGGCCGGCGCGCGGGAGGATTTCGCCTTCGTCGAGGCGCTGCCCGGACGAAAGCTGCTGCTCAAGGGCAACCACGACTACTGGTGGTCCACCGCCGCGAAAGCCAAGGCTTTCTTCGCGGAAAACGGCTTTGTCACGATGGACATCCTGCACAACAACTGCTTTTTCTACGGCGATATCGCGCTCTGCGGCACGCGCGGCTGGTTCTACGAGGAGGAGAAGGGCGTCGAGCACGACAGGAAAATTCTCCTGCGCGAGCTCGGACGGCTCGAAACCTCGCTCAAGGCCGCGGGCGAGCGCGAGAAGTTCGTCTTTCTCCACTATCCGCCGCTCTGCCGGGGCTACGAGTGCCCCGAGATCCTCGAGCTGCTCGACCGCTACCGCGTCCGGCTCTGTTGCTACGGCCACCTGCACGGCAAGAGCTGTCTCGGCGCGTTCAACGGCTGGCGCGGCTGCACGGAGTTTCGGCTGCTGAGCGCGGACTATGTGGATTTCACGCCGGTGAAGCTCCTGGATTGAGCTGAGCCTGTCAAATATGTACCTAAGGAAACGCTGATTAATCCGCCTTCGG
>LXOW01435634.1_pt1 | contig 18996 bp, 20 predicted proteins | sample 1368591 | NCBI WGS metagenome assembly LXOW01 (sample SAMN04884650, study PRJNA319009) | bovine gut metagenome | isolation source: Cow rumen | host: Bos taurus | place: Italy: Legnaro (PD) | collected 2014-07-09
TCGAATTTGGGGGACGCCTGACCATTATCTTCAGTTTCTCTTCAAGCTCTGTAGTAACAAGGCCTTGATGATACACCTTGACTACTTTGCTGCTCGAACCGACGATTTCGTACACATCCCCTTCACCGCCGCTGCTGAAAGGCTTTGCTTCAAGCTGGTATCTCTGTTGTAATAACCCTCGTACAATCATTCCTTGCTTGTTCTCCTTCACGTACTGGCGGCAAATTCATTTTCTCGTTTTACCGACTGACTGGCTATTGCTTTTCTGAGGTGAATGGCTTGCTTTGGCTTCGCCACTCGTCTGTTTAGGTGATTGGGCCTGAAATGCATTTGGCCGGGCTACAGATACAGATGCTTTTTCAGACTGAGCAGTTTTAATTGCATTATCTTTTTTATTGGCTAAAGCCTCTTTTGCTGGATTTGCAACTCGGAAAGCATTATCTGAGTTGCGTTTTTTGCTCATGTCATGCGATATAAAACTTCCAGATGTTTGGCCAACCATGGAATGGTTTTTCTCACATGTTTCCGCACATTTTTCTGAAAAAGCAAGTGCTTTATCGTTAATTCCAAGGCTGCTCTCGACTGAATGAATTTCGCCAAATCCCTTGTGAACACTTTGAGGAAGAGCAACAGCTTGGCCATCTTGTCCGATATGATGATGAACTAGCGTTTCTCCTTTAAACTGCGCATACTGCGGAAAATGCTGTACATATTTTGTGTCCACGTTAGGAGCTCTTCCAGAATCAATCAATAGGCTGTTCTTTTTGCTGAAATACTCTGGATGCTCATTCTTAATCTGTTTGAAGTAATAACTGCTGCTTCGTTCCCATCCTTGAGAATTAGCAGCTGCCTTCTCTTTTCCCAAATACCTCATGTCAACCACAAGATCTCGTGGATGATTTATGGTGTATTCTTTCCCTTCAGATGTCATCCTGTTCTTTTCTATCTCTTCTTTCGAAATTCCATCATACAAACGAACATCCATTAGATAATTGCCTCCATGGACTGTATTATCATTGCAATTGAATAAGACAGCAAAATCTGCTGCTTCGTTTCGGATTCAAAACAGAATAGTTTACCTTTGGAATTATCGTAGAAAATGAAGTAACTATCATCATCATTTACAACGGCATTTCCGATAAGTAGGCATTCTGAGTTTGGAAACACATACTGTCCATCCAGATAGTGTTGATTAATAATCATATCCAAGGAGCGAGAGCCATCTATAGGATAAAAATGCAATTCACTGCTTCCAAAAGTCCCAGATAATTGAAGGAAGAAGAAACTGTTATAGTACTCCTTTATGTCCTGTGTTAAAATGAAGCCCAAGTCATTCTCAATCGTTGACCAATCGGCCCTTTGGGACTGTTCCTTTGGTTGCCATGGCACTTCACCTTCATCATCCGGGGGAGATACAAGTAGTACTTTATTAAGTGATGATGAATATGGAACTGTGGGATTGGTTCCAAACACTTCATTATATAAGCGGTTTAGCTTAGTAAAATAAGCGGCAAACGCCTGCTTCATCGTACTCAATTATACTTCCTCCTTACAACCACGANNCGAATAATACTCTGTGAAATCGTTCGCTTCTGTTTTTCAGGACCATCATAAGCATTTCTACGATATGAATTGACATCGAGCATATTATGTATTATATCAAAGAAGGCAGAAAATTCATATCCTTTAATCTGAAATAAGCAGTTTTTACTTGATAATCTTTTCAGCAAATTGATATCCGCATCTTCCACGGCAAGAGACACTACTCGTAGCTTACGTTCTTGATCTAAAGATCTTATTCTCTCTACAATTGCGTCTTGCAAATCATAATCGCTGGTGGAAAAACCATCTGTAATCATCACCAGCCAAGGGGTGTATGGTGGCACTCCCATCCGTATATATGAACGGGTTTGCGCTTCAATCATACCGATTGCCGTATTAAGACCGCCAATCATGTCCGTTCCCCCATCTGCAACTAAAGAAACAGATTGCGCTTTTTCAACTGATACAAATGCTTGAATCACTCGCACATTAGAATTAAACTCCACAATCGCTATGTCCAGATATTTCCTGGTTTCTTTATCTTCACAAACCTGGAGGATGAATTGGTTTAGTCCATTTGTTAATTCATCTATAGGTTCCCCATGCATGCTCCCAGATGTATCAACAAGAAATAGGCAAGCTAAACGAGGATTGTATTTGCGGTTTTTCTCAGATATGAAATCGCTGTTTTGCATTGACAAATCATCCTTTTTCTGTAGTACGTATTGTATTAAATGACTCGATACTCATAAAAAGACGAGCGGCCATGCATATTACATCCACGAGTCAACAGCGTCTGGCTGATTGTATGTACTGATCTTGAGTTCAACAGAGCCTGATGGTGTTGTTTTTTGTCCAACCTCCCCAATCATAGTTTTATATGCTTCATCAGCATCACACCATGGACAGCGCCTTAACCCCTGTTTATACATGTGGATGTTATCCTTTTTACATACGACTAAAGACCGCTCGTAGTTTTTTAAAGCTTTATACCATTCATATGCTGATGGACGCAACATTGGGTCTGTTTTCCCATCCACGAACGCCCTGGAAAACAGATCAGCAATCTCTGTTGGCAGCGTATCAATTGGAGGTACCGCAGGAGACATCGGCTTATTTCCCGGTTTGAAGCAGTAGCTATCTCGTTTTATTGCCTGGTTTCCAACCCCCGGTGATGCGGTAGTTGCGCTCTCAGTCTCTTTGATTCCGTTGAAGGGCGTGAAGCCATTCATCAAAAGCTTAAAAATATGAATTGCCAATGCAAAATTGTCTGTTTCTTTTGTGAAGGTCGGCAAGGGTGCGGTTGCGTAAGCATCTTTTTTGTAAGCTTCACATTTCTTAAGCAACTCTGGTGCCACATATCCATCAAGGCATACTTTGCAACGGTATGTCTTGCTTCCATTCGTTATATGATAGCTGTCTGTATCCAAGAAGGCGACAGCTCCTGTTAGCATATTGATGCCGATATTAATTGGGTTTAGATCTCCCAGCACATAACCTGCATTGTGGATCTCCGAAATAACCACGCAGATATTCTGGGCTATGATTAGTTTTTGCTTATACGTGATGTTGGTTCTGGGGGGATAACCGTATATATCGTTCAGTTCCGCATTGATGCTCAACCGGGGCATGACAAACCCACAAAAATACTCGTAGGAATCATACACAAGATCTAAGGGCCAAGCTACCTGAGAGAGGATGCTTGAATTTGGGGGACGCCTGACCATTATCTTCAGTTTCTCTTCAAGCTCTGTAGTAACAAGGCCTTGATGATACACCTTGACTACTTTGTTGCTTGAACCAACGATTCCGTACACATCCCCTTCACCGCCGCTGCTGAAGGGCTTTGATTCAAGCTGGTATCTCTGGCCTGTTAACCCTTTAAGATCCATAGTATTTCTCCTTCGATCTCATAAAGAGAGGAATTGACAAAACTGATGCGTACTCCATGCTTTTTGCACTCTCAATGCCGTCAATTCCTCTTTCATTTTTTAGTCGCTATTGATTCGCCTTTTCCTTATTTCCAAACAGCTTCTTCAGAAGGCATGCGCCATTGGATTCTCCTGTATCCGAGGCCTTTTCCAAAGGAGTTTCCGATTGACTCTTTTCAATTGAGTCAGTTATCATCGATTCGTCCGAACGGTTGACTTTTTGAGTTTCTTCAGTATCCTCTTTGTCGTTAGTTACTACAGAATCCTGGGGCTTCTCCTCAGAATAAAGGTCAGGATACAGCATGCGATTCACTTTCTCTCTATACTTGGCAATAAGGACAGGCCAATCTGGCTCCGCATAGTACTCCGGTGGCTGTCGCTCTATGGTAGACTCTGTATCTACCATAACTACAACGGTTTTATCATCATTCACCTTTGAATCAGGAATATTGCATATATAGTTACCAATTCTGTCCTGAACAGCATCTTCTCCAACTTCCTCAATATGAAGGGCATCGGGATCCATAAAGTAGCGGGCGAGCGGAACATATATGCTTACTGGCTCTTCACGTATATAGACAGGAAATAAGGTTTCAAAGACTCCGTCTGTCGCAAGAAAAACGCTTGCTACAGGTTTGGAGTATTTCCCGAAAACCCATTTACTCTCTCCAAAGAAAAGAGGGAAAACTCTACCCTCCTCATCCCGCTGCTGTTCTGTTACTTTCTCAAATCGCCCATCTGCCGTTAACGCAACAATTCCACTATCACCAGAATGACCGAAAAAGAGGGAACCATTCTTCATAATCGCCAAAGATAAGGTCGTGTCATACTGATCATACTCATGACCATTCTTCTCCGCTTCCCGTTCAATAGCAGCCTGAGCCACCGAAAAGGCTTCCTTCATCACTTGAAGAATTTGTTCATCTGAGCAATCATCATGCAGGAGATTTGCACAATACTCTGTCGACTTGGCCACTGCAATTTGAGCTGCAACATCAGAGTGTTGCTCACTTCCTAAACCATCAGCAACAGCAGAGATAGCCACCCGATCACCACACTTGATCGTCTTATGAGCATCTTGACATACAAGGCCTTTTTTTATATGATATGTGCCTTGTTGAGTAATTCCATAAGAATAAACCATTCTTCCCCCTTTTAGGTGATGATTATAGTCTTCGTATTACATCCACGAATCTACGTTCTTGCTGACATTGTCAGGCAATTCTACACCTTTTGCTCTTTCTCCGGGCGAGCTTACAGAAATAGAACGCATACTCTTGTTTGCCCAATCGAAAAACTTAGAAAAATCGTATCCTTCCAAAACCAGACTCCGCTTTCCGTGCCCGAGTTTGTTTAATAACTGTGTATCAGCACCTTTAACTGCAAGAGACCACAGGCGAAGCTTATCCTGTTGGTCAAGAGATTCTATTTCTTGGGCAAGTGCATCCATTGCAAAACGATCATCTGGATACCCATCCGTGATCATTACGATCCAAGGACAATAGGGCTGAGTTCCAGTTCTGCGATACAGCCGGCCTCTTTCAATTATCATATCTATTGCCATACGTAATCCCCCCGCCATATCGGTACTTCCTGTCAGTGTTAACGATACTGGCTGCATTTGCTCCACAGGTCTAAAAGGCTGAACTACATTAACCGTTGAACCGAATTGAACAATAGCCACATCAAGAATGTCTCGCGTTTTTCTGTCTTCACAGACTTCGACCTTGAAACGGTTCAAAGCCTTGTTTAATTCGTCTATAGGTTCTCCAGCCATGCTTCCAGATGTATCAACAAGAAACAGACAAGCCATGTGTGGTTCGCTTGCGTTGATAATCTCGGGAGCATTGTCGTTGAAAACTCTTTGCATCATTTCTTCCATTCTGTTGTCCTCCTCACAGATGTTGTTGTTTATGATAACCTTTCAGGCTAATCAACCACTTATTTTCGCCAAATCCTTCTAAAATAGTATATCAAACAATGCTTGTGAAGGCCAGTTCTCCCGTGACTTTATCCAGAATATATACTTCATTTGTTGCCATTCTCTGGATTTCTTCTGGTTTAACTACATATTCACGTTTCATGCTCGTGTTCATCGTGTTTGTGGAACCAATTCCCCATTGTCTGAAATAATCTACATGCCATGTCTTACCGTTAGTAACTTCCTGCATATCATATGAGCCTAATACATCAGAGAACTTCTGACAGCTGAAAGCAGAAGAATGCTTTGAAAGCACGATCAACGAACACTTCCCCATGAACGCATTGAACTCCTTCTCTACGCCTCCGAAGGAAGAAAACACATCATCGGATGTAACAATTAAACACGCATTGTTCCCTGTGCGTTTTGCGAATTCCATTAATGTGTCATTCGCAGCTAATTGAATACCATCAGCAACAACAAACACTTGTTTGCCTCGGTTTTGAAGTAAATATATCTCATTGACCAGAAGGTTAATAAGTATAGTGTTCGCGCTTGATTGAATATCCACCATAAAAATCTGGTTATTGTCTGCCGCTTTAACACAATTATAAGAACGAATCGCATTTGTTTTATCGGATATAGTTGTGCTTCCTTGAACCGATAAATCTCTAAAAAAGGTTTCAATGTTGCCTCTTTCAGACTCACCTTGCAATAATCGCGATATAATGCTTCTCGCATCAGAAGAAGTAATCCTTCCCTGACTCTCTGCCGTATTAACCTGATCTATTAAATCCAAATGAGGACAATTGATTAGTGAATAACAATGTGGCATTCGGTTCTGGCTTCGAATGAAATCACAAACGCCATTAATATAGTATCTTCCGTTTGGATTAATTGGATGCTTTTTTGTTGTAGATGATAGTGTTAAGTCAATTATTTCATCATTTGTAGCGTCAGTAAAAGGATCATACAGTGGATTATGCTTATTAATGGTGTATAAGTATTGACCAAAATAAGCCTGCATGTTCTGCTCTAATAGATAATCACCGCAATGCACTACTACAACGAAGAATCCCTGCAAGTAAGCGCACTCTGCCGCTCGAATTATCGAACGAGCGCGAATAGAGTTATCCCCGCCCGAAAAGGCCATATTGCCAATAGGAACGTTTGGATCAAAAAAGGCCTCAATCTGACTGGGTTTGTATCTAACGATGCCTTGATTCGCTATGTTTGATTGCTGAATGTTCCTTATCGCCTTTTTAGTTCGCCTGTGATCAATTGCGGCGAACAATAATCCCGTGAACCCACTTGAATTGTTTTTATCCATTGTCTCTACCCTCTGTACAAATCAAACTGAAATCTAAAAGGTTTTCCTAGCGGAAGACTTATAATAGCTTCACCGACATTCAAATCACTCATATCCCAGTCTTCTACAACATGAGCTTCACGACGCTCTTCATGGACAGAGTTGTTCAGAGTTTTATACTGCTCCAGAATCAAGTTTTTACCATGCAGCCCAACGATATAATCCCTGGTATACATGTCGTTTGCTCTAAAGGCGTAGATGGATGAAAAGCCAGCAAGAATATTCTTACCTTTGAACTCTCCATAAGCTGCTGTTAATTGATTGATGCTCTGGAGACCCGCAATTACCTTTACACCTAAACTCCGTCCGAAGTTAACCCCATCATCAATGTGTTGAAGATATGGGAGCAATCTGAATTCATCGCAGATTAGGTACACATCTCCTTTATTGCTGTCTCTCCGACCCAGTGCTTCTTTAATGGCAAGATCAAACAGAAGGCTATACATAGGTGTTAAAGTTTCCCCTAAAGAGATATCATATTCGATAAATAGAGTTTTGCCTCCCTTCTTTCTAATGAAATCACGTATAGAAAACATACCTTTCTGAGCAAACGCCGAGGAGAAGAGCTTTCTAACGGTCCCTTTCATTTCGGCAAAAACACCTAACGCCTGTTCAGCCGTGCCATCTCCAAGATAGCTTAATACTGAGGCACAACTTGGATGCGATTCCAGCATGGTTATGACATCGAAGATAGTGGACTCATTCAATGCTCGTTTTAATTCATTATTATACAGATACTCGTTTCTAAAGGAGATGTTGTTTTTTGCTTCTTCTACCATGCATTGAAGGATTGATGCAAACAAATCCCGTGCAGCGTTTGGGAAGAAAGGGTCCTTGCTCTTTTCAATGGAATCACGAAATATTGACCAGGACAGCTCTTGCGTATTAACCTCAACCTCTTCGGCATCCCACCCATCTGATACTATTTCCCGAAAAATGTTCCATTTTTCTGAGATGGCAGAGAATGAAGGCCCCCCTCCAATCACGACATTATTTGAGGAAGGGAACTTTTGGTAATAGTCTCCTTTTGTATCAAAAATAATCATTGAATCATTTGCGGTCAATCGTCTTCGGATTTGATCCACGAAGTGGTAAAAGACATTAGTTTTACCGCATCCCGTACCGCCAAGCAGCATCGTATGCTTGCTCAATATGTCTTTATCAATACAAAGAGGGGCAGTTTGTCCCTTAAAATACCCTGGTATCTTCAGAAAAGGATTGTTTATCCTCGTCATTTGGCTTTGGTCAAGAATTGTCCCAAAAAGAGGGGAGAGCTTTGCGTTCATTACTTATCTCCTTCGATTTTTCTTCGGGGCGATACTTTTATCGATTGTGTGATTGTTCCTATGAATATACAATAGCAATTGCTGCATCAAAGCGCTAATGTCGTTATGATCATCCTTTTCTTGTTTGTTGATAGTAGCTTTTTCGTCTGATACTATCATATCTTCTTCATCAACACTGTGTGTTGGTTGTGAATACAATAGAAGCGTGGTAATCAGATTTACCTCCTCTGTTGATGATAGTACTTTGGTTCTGTTTATTTTTTTAATCAAATTAGAAACATTAATTCTTGTAAGAGGATTTAATAGTGTTTGATTGTTGTCAAAAACTTTTTCAATCAGTCTCAACTCCGATTCACTAAGAATTATACTCATTACTCGTTTCTCCATGTATACCAATAAATACACAGATATTTTACTACAGGAACAGCCAAGAATCAATCTCTTTTAACATGAATTGCGCGTTGCATCCATACAGCTCATTTCCTGGTTGAAAAATAACAAAGCATTTGTTATTAGGAAAAAAGGAATCGACCTGCGTTCACTTTGCGACCGGTTGGTTTATTCTTCCAGGAAATGGCAAGGGCGTTGTCCTCGATTTTTCCTTTGAAGGAAACACCGACTTCTATCTCCTCAGAGGGGAAAGTAAACTCTATGTTGTCACCACCCCATACTCTGTACTGACCGCTATTCTCAAACTCCTCATCCAGCCATTTCATAACGCTATCCTTATCGCCGGTGCTGTTGGTACCGACTACCTTTCCATTCGGGAAGAATCTAAGAAAAGTTGTATAGCCTTTCTCCGACAAAGCATAGAGACCGTCAAACCTGAGTTTGCCGGTATCCATATCCAAAGCAGAAGCGAAGGTGGGCAAATCACGGCTCTGGACCAAGGGCAGATCCGCCTCGGGATCAAAGATAGTCTCTCCCTCGATCGTTCCTTCGATCAGTTCTATGATACCCTCACCACTAAAGCCCTTGCTTTCCAGGTTGAGCTTTTTGCTGGTCCCTGTAGCCCAGAGCAGGATGTGTTCGTCATCATTGGTATAAAACCATGCCCGCCGGTGATTCTTCAGAGAATAGGCTGTTGCTCGCCCCGAGTCCGTTGCAAAGGATTCCGCAGCGTTTTGAGCGAGGTAGTCCAGATATGCCTGCTTTCTCTCCTGATATTTCTTTTCGTCTAAGTAGACTCCGTATTCCAAATAATCCTGGAAGGACGGGCTATTCGGATCGGTAGCGAATTCAATTCCATCGAATCCGGCCCGGAAGACGGAGATGTTCAGGCAATTGTAGCGTAGATACTTCACAATGCCTCGCATACACGGCGGGCACACCACCTGCATCTCACTGGGTTTGGAAACCAGGTCCAAGCGATTCGCATCGTTAAAATATTGATCTTTCATTGCTCATCTTAACCTCCTCATGGTTTCTACAGCCAGATACTATTGTTCTAACCAGCTTAAGCATTTCAGCCACGCCTGTGCAATGACCCGATGACCTTCGGCTGTTGGATGAACACCGTCCAGCGTTTCATATCGCAACCCTGTTGCTTCCAGATCCGCAAGGAAGCATTCCTGCCACTTGGCCGCTATTCGGATCTTGTCGTTATATCGCTCCAGAGGGGTTCCGCCAAAGGCATTTGGAAAAACCCAATCCGGTCTGCCCTTTAGCGTGGTCCGCATGATCGTCCCGCAGAATACCTTGGCGTCAGGATACATACATCGCAGTCTTTTCAGCATCTCCATGTAGCTGTCGTAGAAATATGACATGGGATAGGCATCACTTCTGCTTTTCATGATGGGAACCCCGTTGGCAAAATCGTTGGTTCCAAGATAAATCAGGATACATTCCGGGTCTTCCTCAGGCGTATGCAATCTTCGTGCCTGCGTTTCAGCGGCTAAACAGCCAAAGCAGGAATCCAGTACTCCACAGCCGGAAAAGGAGCTGTTTGCACAAAGACGCCCGTTCAGCTGGTGAATGACCAATGACCACCAGGTATCCTCCACGGATCGCAGACCGCTTGCTTCACACTGTTCCCCAGCATAGAACACGGGATAGTCCTCGGGATTGTATCCCTCATAGGTGCTGATGGAATCTCCCAGGATGGAGATCAGTTTTTCTGCCATAGATGACTCCTGTTACGCTGTATTTCCTCATGGACTGCTTTGTTTTTCAAAGCTTTGCGTTGTTCAATATCCTCTTATCCAATCTGTACACCTAATTCATGGCATATAAGTCTGAACGCCAAGGATTCTGGATGTATTATGCGCTTTTCCATGCCTTCCTTGATTTCTGTTAGATGCCGATTTCCAACTTTTTGTTGAAGACTATTTTCCGTGTGTACTGTGAGTTCTCCGCGATTGTTTTTCAGCGGAGAACCTTTTTTAAGCAGTCAGTGTCCGTCAGGAGATAATACCTGTGATGGTTTGGAAAACTGATCGAAAAGCTGCATGGCGTGTCGAACTTCTTCTTCATTGAAGCGATACCTGATTGATCCTTTGCTGTCATAATAACTATGTTGATTCATGAAGTCACGAATGTCGTCTAGATCAGTCAATGGTCCGTTGTACGGTCCACGCCGCACATAAGTGAATATTGGCCGTTCTGTTCTCGTAAACCCCTTCGTATCCACGTCCTCCGCAAACAAAAAGGTCCGCCCAACACAGAATCCCTCTTGCTGGAGCAACATTCCAACCGTGTGGCGCACCAGATGTTCAGGTATACCCGTCGCTTCGACGATCATTTGGATATTGGGAAATATCTCACAGGATTCAATATACCGTACAACATTCTCGTGATAGCCCTTTATCCATGTCCCACACGCACACATTATGTTCATGCACATCACTCCTTATTTCATCCCGTCCGGGTAATACCATTCAATGGTGGATTCTTCTGATTCCTTGAGCCGTTTGATCAAATACAACACCAGTTCATCGTCGTTGTTGCAGGCAGCATAGGGTTCACATATGGTGTTCCGATACCATACGCCGCTTCCATCGGGCACATAGCCGCGTTTGATGTACATTCGTTGTGCGCTGCCATATCCTGAGTGCAAGCCCACGCCAAGGTATACCCTGTCCGCATACGATGCGGCGACTTGCTCTGCAACATCCATCAACCTGTTGCCGATGCCACGACAGCGATACTTCTCCAGCACGCCAAAGTCGATGATCTCTGGCAGGCCTTGATTGGCAAAAGCACCCCAAGTGGAATCAGGATACACATGGATATACCCAGCCACAGACCCGCAGTACTCCGCTACCAGGGAAACAGAGTGTCCCTCCACCTGGTCTCGCAGTCGGCGCTCGTACTTTTCGATGGTCTGATTCCAGCCCTGGGCTATCTCTGCGTCCGTGATCAACCGGGCATCCGATTGTACCATGTCGCGGATCAGCACATCTGAATCAGAGTAATAGTTCATCGACGACCTCCTCTGTAGTATTTCTCATAGCAAAGCGAATGTGAGCAATCCGCCTTAAGCCCCTTTCCGTTTTCATGACCGAATGCATAAGGTAGTATCGCAATCGCAATGCGTTCTTTACACCTTCATCTCATTGAGGGCATAATCTATAGTATAGCAAGCGGCGTCTTCCGAAGCGGCCAGCTTTTTTTCGAACGCCATCAGCGTTTCCAGTATCCCAGATCCACGCAAGGCTTCATCAAACTCATTATTGCTCAACACTTCACAGAATCTGTTTGCTCGTCGTATGTTATCTGCCCATAGGATAGCCCATTTAGGATCGTTGTTGGAAAGAAAAAGTTCGCGTGCCAACTTCGCTGCAATCACACGACAAACGATTGCATGTTCCGTATCTTTAGAATCATCGCACATCCAAGCTGCGCATAAAACGGCATAAAAAGCCATTTGCTTGTTATCCTGCTTTTGATGCACCATATACTGATGATAAAACATGCTTGACAGTTTATCAGCAAAGTCATTCCCTTCACAAGTCGTATACTCCTTCGATCGGAGCCAAGCCATATCCACTCCCTTTGGAGGCGTTGCATCTATTGTGTGATTGGCATATCCACAATGCGGACATTCTTGTGCCCACAAGGGTGTAGTGTATCGCTTCATCGGCGCTGGACGTAGATCCAGATCTGGAGAACCAAATTCATTGGTACTCATAATCTCCTGAAAACTGGTGGACGTGCCGCAAATCGCGCAGCGAAATGTATGTCTGCCCATGGTCGTCATATAGTGATCCTCCTGTATCGTTTTTCATATAGTTGATTTAGGGAGTGTCAAGGGTATTCAGTTCTTCTTCATTATCGGGTTGAAAATAGTAACTTGTAAACTTTTCCGCGAAGCGATAGGCATCCGCTTCGATGGACTGTTCATAATAGGATTCAAGGTTCTCATTCCAACGATCTGCATCAACATAGTTATCTTGATCTATCCGCCACTGGGCGAGGGTTTTGAGATAACTCAGCTTTTGCATGTCGGGATCATCCCAGTTGATTGCAGTCGAATGGATGAGCATGTTCTGATAAGCATGGAATGTCTCGTGTAAGATCGTGTTCACCGCAGAGGCGGCGGAATTGTGCTCCAAAGCGGGCTTCCAGAAGTGGATCGTGTGATCTTCCCATTTATAGTATGCGGCATAGCTTCCATCCGCCTGCGCGTCCAGGTACAGCGTGGGAGGATCGAAGCCGAAGTCAGCGCATACCTCCTCCATCACCTCACAGAGGACCTGCGCTTTGCGCTCTACCGAAGCGGACGACCACGCATCGGAATTGAGCAAAACCCTGGATTCCTCAGAAATGGGCTTCTCATCCTGGCTCATGATAGTCGTTGGCCTTTCTATCCTGCGAACGCTTAGTTGGGGAACAAACGTGTCCGCGATCATCAGGACAGAGAAGGAGATTACCAAAGCGGATGCGCCTAAGACTCGCGCGTATTCCAAAGACTTGCGCACCCCCATCTCCGCTCGGAAGCTCATCCAGAAGAACACGCCCGTCGCAACCACAAGCAGCAAAATGACCACCCACATAATTGGTACCGAGTAATTGCGCATCAACGAAACGGCACGCACCCCAAGGGGGCAAAGGGCAAACATAAGGACTGCGTATACAGTTCTATGATTCCGATTGGCCAGAGCATTGAAGATCGTTAGAGGAAAGGCCCAGGCTAAATAGATGCACGCCGCAGTCGAAGGAAACACATCTGTCCCATTCATCAGGTAGAAGCTTGACCATACCAGCCGGCTCCCAAACCCAAACGACAGGAAGGCGGTAAAGCCGATCAGCAGAAGCGCATATTGCCAACGGGTGAGCTGCTTGTCAAGGTTAACATAGAGGGGATCCTCCTCAGTGTCAATATCATCTTCATTCACCACGATCCGTGGCTCGTCCCTATGTTTGAGATACTGCTCCTTTGTCAATGCCGTTTTGAGCGGGGAAGGAATAGACCGTGCAGATCCATCAATCCAGGCTTCTCCTGCCAAGTCTTTGGCGATCTGTTCATATTCCCCATGCAGAGGCAAAATCTTCGCTCCTTCATACAGGCCAAACCAGATTTTGTCCGGCTTGTCTTCCTGTACAAAGCAAATCAAGCACACGGAAGGATCTCCCACCTCCGTGTCAAACCGTTCCCGGCAACGTACCGTCGGCTTGTCCTTTCCCGCATAAAAACGGTTATAACAGGCTTCCTTTCGATGGTCCTTTCTCATGTTTCCTCCGGCCGTGAGCTTCCGGCCCATAAGTTTCCTTAAATGTGTAGCTATTTATTTAGTATAACATATCAGCCTGAAATACACTATCCTCTTTCATAAAGTAGTCGATCTTTATCCTAATCAAATTGACATTCTCAGGTTATCGACAATATATTCAATATGGTTTTTATTATCTTCGGCTTAATACTCAAGAGGTATTGCATTTCAATAGAGATGCTTTCAGTACCATTTATTGGACTTTGTCTCTAAGTGAGAAATAAAAACCTTGCAAGAAGGGAAAACGATGCTTATAATGAGCCTATCAAGTAAATGAGAAATATTCCTCATTTAGAAAGTGGGAGGCACCAAATGCAGCATCAGCGCCAGGAAATATACCCCATGATTCAGGCTTTTATCACGGAATACCGTGCAAAATATGGCGCTGCACCGATCTTGAAGGAGATTGCCGCCTATGTCGGGATGCCGTGTTCCACCGTTGGCAGATATGTCAAGCGGATGGAGACACAGGGGCTCTTGGAGCGTTCCGGTATTCGTATGATCGCAACGGAGAAGGATCTAAAGGTTGCCGAACAGTTTCAGCGTGTCCCAAAGGTGGGTTCCATCTCCTGCGGTTTGCCATTGCTGGCAGAGGAGAACATTGAAGAGTATTACTCTCTTCCTCGCGCATGGGTGGGAAGCGGAAATGTCTTTGTCCTCCAGGCAGAAGGCAGATCCATGATCAACGCTGGCATTGACAATGGCGATTATGTGATCGTTCGCCAGCAGGAGACAGCGGAGACAGGGCAGGTCATCGTGGCGCTCGTGGACAGAAACGCCGCCACCCTAAAGCGGTATTATCCCCGCCTGGACGAACGTATTGTTGAGCTTCGCCCGGAAAACGACGAATTTGAGACACAAATCGTAGACTTGAAAGAATGTTCCTTTGCTATACAAGGGATCGCAATCAAGGTCCTGAAAGACATACCGTAACGGAAAGGATAACTGCATATGGATAAATGGTTTGGCCCGGATGCCAGTGAGCAGCCGACGCTTGGTTTAAGTCGTCCTGAAAAGCTGCATCTGCTGTTTATGAAACAAAAAGAAACATTGGATCTGTTCCTGGAGCGGGGAGCCATTTCTCAGGACCAGCATGATAAGAACCTAAATATCCTTCATAATGCTATGAGACGGTTTGTGTAGGCAGAGATAACTAACTATGGAACAGACAGTACAAAGGCTAAACACTCTCACTTCACGCAGTAAGCAGCCGTCCTTTGCGGCCCTTGTAAATGATCGCTTTTTGTTTGAGATTTATAAGGCCATTGGAAGATATGCGGCGTATGACGGCATGGAAACACAGTCTATCATTTCCGGGAAAGCGTTGCCAACGCTGGTCGATGCTGCCGCCGCACAGCTTCACTTTGAAATGATTTGCGATTGCTCCTTTATGGATAACGGGGTCATATATAGAAAAAAGCTCTTGGTGCGCTGCTTTTGCAACCTGAACGATGTTTTTTCCGACGTGACCGTTAAGAGCATTACCGACTGTCCACGGAATTACCGTTCCATGCCATGCCTTCCAGATGACCTTGTACCTGTTCTCAAGAAACGAGATTTGGACAAAGCCGCGTCAGATTTGCTTTCGATTATCGGAGCACAAACTGAAAATCATACTGTTCCCATAGATGGACAGCGAATCGCCCGTAGCCTAGGACTAAAGGTAATGGTATGTGAATTTGGTCCCGTAGATAAAGAGATTTATGGAAAGATATTCTTCGAGGATGCTACCGCTATCATAAAGGACCAAAACACCGGTTTTTCAACCTTAATATCGGTAAAGCGAGGAACGATCCTGGTCAACTCGATGGTAAACGGGTATTATGATCCCCATATTGTGAACAACACCATCATGCACGAGATCGTCCATTGGCTGCTGCATGGACCAGCCTTTCAACTGGCGAAGGTTTGGAATCGAGAATATATCGCAACTGCCTGTCGAAAGCAGCGCAGCTACGTTTCCCGTTCTTGGACTGTAATAGATCGGATGGAGTGGCAGGCCAATTCGCTGGCACCCAGATTGCTCATGCCAGATTGGATAACAAAATTCGTCGCGGACGATTGGTATGTTAAGTATAATGGGTTATCTCCGATCCTGCGGATGGAAAGGACCATTGATCGGTTGGGTCAGTATTTTGATGTGTCTCGGCAGATGGCGAAGATACGCATGGCGGAGCTGGGGTATGCTGATGCTGAAAAAGCCTTTTCTTACTACGAAAAGCGGCATCACGCAATTTCCTTTGAAAAGGCCGCCCAGGAGCTTGCACATAATGAGGAATTCCGCGATGCACTTGCATCTGGCGGGTATGCGTATGTTGACAGTTGCTTTGTGCTTCGGGATAAGAAGTATATCTTCCGGGACGAAGCGGGGATGCTCCACCTGACCCAGTACGCTAAAGCTCATATGGCGGAGTGCTGCCTGGCTTTTGCGATCATGCGCGGAAACCATGGTATGCAGCACGGGATGCTGCGGTACAATGTGGAGGATGAAACCTTCATCGTCGGCAGCAGCCTTCCAGCAGACGAGTTGGCAAAACGGTCCCGGAATGTATCGTCCATTCTACAGCAGCTTCCCAACTCCTTCTCTGAAACACTATCTGCTCACATGGAGCGAAAGGGAGTATCCTGCGAAAGATTGGCCGAAGCCTGTCTGCTCTCTCGCAACAGTATCTTTCGATTCAAGAAGGAGGCATACCCCAGCATTAGCCTTCCGAATGTCATCTGCCTTTGCATCGGCCTGAAGCTGCACCCCCTTCTTTCGACGGACTTAGTGCGTAAGGCAGGGTATACCTTCAATGGGTCTTCCGAACACACCGCGTATCAGATGCTGCTGATGACCATGACAAATAGCCCAATATATGAGTGCAACGATTTCCTCAGTCAAATGGGGATACATCCGCTCGGGAACGAAAAAGAATAGAAAACACAAATGCGCTCCGTGCACAGGAGCGCATATAAATACCATTAGCCCATCTGTGAGGAATCATTTTCCCTCTAAACGTATTTTTTCCCTATCTCCCACTCCGTCTCGTCGCCGCAGATGTTGCGGATCTTCAGGCGGAGGGGCTTTTGCAGAGAGACGATGCGGCCGTCCCAGAAGGACTTGGATTTGGTGCCGTTCTTGATGACATAGCCCAGCTTGTCGATCTTGATCTCGGAATCGGAATGCCAGGGACCGGAGGCTGCCGTGCAATCCAGGCTGAGATATTCGATCAGCTCCAGGCCCTCGTCGCTGATGTCGATGGGCTTATAGGGCTTCTTGGAAGCGTTCTGGGATGCCGTGAGATTGAACTCCTGGATCTTTTGCATCACCCGATCGCTGAGGAAGCGGTCAATCACCACCGAATATCCGCCGAGCAGCGTGTCCGTGGCCGGCTCAATGTGATACTCCACTTCGTCCCCGAAGACCACGTCGTCCAGCAGCGGCTTCAGATCCCGCAGGTCGATCTTCACCAGGGTGCTGTCATCCTCGTCGATAAACCGCTCGATCGCCTCTTTGTCCGTGATGTCGATATAATACACAATCACCTTTTTGACGCCGGCAGGCAGATCGGGGATGGCCTGATGGATGATGCGGTTGATCATTACCTCATCCAGCAGTTTGGAGGAGCTGTCCATCAGGTTCGGCACATAGACAGGCACCATACCATCCTGAGTCGTCGTGATCGACCCCTCCCAGAAAGAATCCAATCCATCTTCATTTTTCAGCCCGGGAATGATCCTCCGGATGGCATCCATGGTCTGCACCGGGTTCCGATACAGGGATACCCCGTCCTTGATTTCCAGCACATCGAAGGCAGCTCCGATAGAGACCAGCCGATCTCGCATGGTCTGGACCGAATTGATACCTATGTCGGATGTGATGAACCGTCGTCCCAGCTTCTTAGCCACCGCCGCCGTGACCCCACTACCGCCAAAGAAATCTGCAACGATCATCCCTTCATCGGAAGATGCTTTAATAATTCGCTCAAGCAATGCTTCAGGTTTCTGAGTTGCATAGTTTTCTGATTCTAACGCCTGTGAGTTGATAGGCAACACATCGTCCCAAATTGATTGGAGTGCGGGGCCACTCATTGTGTCTAAATATCGTTTAAACCGGGGTCTACCAGATGAAGTAAAAACGATAAGCCCTTTTTCCATTAACTTATCAATGTTCTCTTGGGAATACCTCCAATGATTACCGGCAGGAGGCGCAATTACAACTTCTCCAAAACGCCTACTCTCACCAGCTCCCGTCGCAGATAAAGAAGTCAGTTGATAACGACGACCGGTTTCGTCTACAAGATTATAATGTGACGCAATGTACTCATCGCTTAACCCGGTAAACATTTGGTTGAAAATACAGTCTGCGCTCTTTGTGTAGTAAAAAATGGTGTCATGTATGCAACCATATCGTTGAGGATCGTTATGAGGAAGCGATCGCTTCCATACAATTTCGTTTTTAAAGTATTCTTCTCCAAAAACCTCATCTAAAAGTATTTTCACATAATGTCCAATGTGATAATCCAAATGCACATAAATTGAAGCCGTCTCGTTCATGACGCTTTTGATAGCAACAAGGTTTTCGTACATCCAGTTGAGATATTTTTCTTTATCCCAGACATCACCATACATCTTTTCCTCAAAGGTTTTCAATTCTTCGATGTCCAGCTCCTGTTCTGCTTTCAAAATCGCTTCTGCGACTTTTGGATTCCGACGGATATAAACTTTCTTCGCATAATCCGCGCCAGAGGCGAACGGCGGATCGATATAGACCAGGTCTACCTGGATACCCTTCTCCTTGAGATAGGCGCATGAAGAAACACATTCCCCGCGGATAACCAAATTCCCGTCGGCGTTGTCGCCCACGGTCTCCTTGGTCTCCATTTCATACAAGGGCATACCCCGCTGCAGGGTGGCGTTTATATCGTCCGCCCCCTGATACTTCAAAACTCGATTGAAATTCAGCACCGCCTGGCCCTTTACCGGCTCCGGCACATAGGGAACGTATTTGATCGGCATGTCTTTGCTCCTCTTAGTTTATTCAATCTTATTGCTCAAGAATAGTAATTCTGACAAATCATCTCCAATAGAGACAAAATTGAATTGGATTTCTTTGACGCAGTTCGTCCAATAGTCTATAGCATATTGGATAAGGAGGATCAACCCAAAGCTCATCACCGTAGTAAAATCTTGAATCTTGATTAATTTTACATACAACGGTTCAAAGCATAATACCTGTCTCTTATACACATCT
>LXOW01150082.1_pt2 | contig 18993 bp, 17 predicted proteins | sample 1368591 | NCBI WGS metagenome assembly LXOW01 (sample SAMN04884650, study PRJNA319009) | bovine gut metagenome | isolation source: Cow rumen | host: Bos taurus | place: Italy: Legnaro (PD) | collected 2014-07-09
AGATGTGTATAAGAGACAGGTCATTATCTGCGGGAGGTGTTGAAGGCGCTTTATCTTCAGTCTCCTGCTTATTTTTTATACCCATATAGTCTTTGTCCATCTGGGCTTTTTTCTTTTCCATCAGCTGCTCAATAATCTTCGAAGCAATACCGTTGGCACGATCAGCGGAAAGTGTGGTCGTTTTCATCAATTCTGCTTGCTTCTTTGCGAGCTTTTCCGTCATGACCCGACTCTTGGCTGCAAACTCTTTCTCTGAACTATTCATCTGACCAGAGTTATAGACTTCAGAGAGAATTGCATCTGCAGCCTTGGTAAACTGTTTGCGGAAGATAGCCTCTGCCTTTGCATTGTATTCACGCAGCTTGGCCTCGCCAACACCAAGAGAGTCCTTCTTGTGACGCTGCAGTTCTACGACGTGTGCTATTGTGGCGGAGTCTGCATCAGCACCAATACCAAGCAAGGCGTCCAGATCCTCTTCTACCATCTCGTCGGGTATCGGTTCTTCAACAGGCTTCACATACTCAACAGCTTCAGGACTGGGCAAGAGATAGAAGAATAGGCCGACTATAACAAGCGCTATAGCTGTCGCTAGACCTGCCGTAACAACCGTATTACGTAAACTGCGTACACGATTGATAGCAGAACGGAAGTCCTCGATACTGGCAAAACGGTCTTCTGGGTTTTCAGAAATAGCCTTGTCAACAACTTTTTTCAAATCAAAAGGTATGCCTGAAGACTCATAAAGCCATAATATCAATTTACCAAGCGAAAAGACATCGGTGCGAGCGTCAATGGGATTGCCACTTAAGACCTCAGGTGCAATGAATTGCTCCACCCCATCGTAAAGTATATCCTGATCCAGTTTACTGAAGAATGACCCATGGAACAGTAGTTGAATAGTATTGTCGTTCTTTCTTGTCAGGATATTGGACGGCGCAAAACAAACATAGTAGATCTCTCCTTTGTGAAGTTCGGAAACGACATCAAAGAGTTCGTGTAGTATAGAGGAAAGGAACTCATTACGAGCCACAATAGCAGGATTATCGTTGATAAGCTGTTCAAGCGTTTGATAGTTACCAACCTCTACTGCAACAGCATATACGCCGTCATCACCTTCATTGGGCGTGAAGTGGAGTTGACCTTTATGACTGATTCCCCGAACGGCATCACAATCTGCTTTAATGCTGCGCGAGAACATGATTTGGTCAGCTATTTCATCACGGAACTCGACAAAGTTAGAATATTTTCCGTCAATGAGGCGTTTGTAAAAGAAGCCATAAGGCATTGGGGTCTTAACTGTTTTCTTTGCCTTACGCGCCTCGAGCATTTCCTCGTAATTCATCGTTCTGGTTTGCTAGAAATATGTTTTTTGTTTGGCAAAAGTACAAATAATATTTGAAATTGGGAAACATAAAGCAAAAAATATGTCTTCTCACGTGTATTTTTTACTTTTAATTCTTCATTTTTCATTTTTCTTTGTAACTTTGCACCGAAATCAATATACAATTAGAGATGCCTGAAATATCAGTTCGTGGCCTTGAAATGCCAGAGTCGCCAATACGTAAGCTAGCACCATTAGCAGCAGCTGCCAAGAAAAGAGGTACAAAAGTTTACCATTTGAATATTGGCCAGCCAGATTTACCGACACCACGCGTAGGTCTTGATGCCTTGAAGCAAATAGATCGTAACATTTTGGAATACTCCCCTTCTCAGGGATATCTGAGTTACAGGGAGAAATTGGTAAGCTATTATGCAAAATATAATATTAATGTAACAGCCGACGATATTATCATTACCTCTGGAGGTTCTGAGGCTGTTCTCTTTGCATTCCTGTCATGCCTGAATCCAGGTGATGAGATCATTGTGCCAGAGCCTGCTTATGCGAACTACATGGCATTTGCTATCTCAGCTGGTGCAAAGATTCGCACCATTGCTACCACCATAGATGAAGGATTCTCACTTCCGAAAGTGGAGAAATTTGAGGAACTCATTAACGAGCGTACCAGAGCCATTATGATTTGTAATCCTAACAATCCTACAGGCTACCTTTATACGCGTCGTGAAATGAATCAGATACGAGACTTAGTGAAGAAATACGACTTGTATTTGTTTTCTGATGAAGTCTATCGTGAGTATATTTATACTGGATCTCCATATATTTCAGCCTGTCATTTGGAAGGTATCGAACAAAATGTGATACTGATAGACTCCGTTTCAAAGCGCTATTCTGAGTGTGGAATCCGTATAGGTGCCCTTATCACGAAAAATGCAGAAGTAAGAAAAGCAGTGATGAAATTTTGTCAGGCACGCTTGTCCCCTCCCCTGATCGGACAGATTGTTGCAGAAGCTTCTTTGGATGCACCAGAAGAGTATTACCGCGACGTCTATGACGAATATGTGGAACGGCGTAAATGTCTCATCGATGGTTTGAATCGTATTCCTGGCGTTTATTCTCCAATACCAATGGGAGCTTTCTATACTGTTGCCAAACTTCCTGTGGACGATGCAGAGAAATTCTGTCGTTGGTGTCTTTCCGAATTTGAGTTCGAAGGAGAAACCGTGATGATGGCTCCTGCTGCAGGTTTCTATACAACTCCAGGAGCTGGTATTAACCAAGTGCGTATCGCATATGTCCTGAAGAAGGAAGATCTGGAACGGGCACTGGTTGTACTTAAGAAAGCACTTGAGACCTATCCTGGGAGAGTTATCGAATGAACCTTCCCCTATTTATTGCCAGAAAGATCTATCATCAGCAGGGTGATGACCGAAATGTAAGTCGCCCTGCCATTCATATTGCTACTGCAGGAGTGGCAATCGGTCTTGCTGTCATGATTATCACTGTCAGCGTAGTACTGGGGTTTAAACACACGATTCGTGACAAAGTGATGGGATTTGGTGGGCATATACAAATACATAATGCACTTGCCTACAATGATACCGACCCCTATATTATTAACTGCAATGACAGCCTGATGAAAGCAGTTCGTAACATAAAAGGGGTTCGCCATATTGAACGTTACTCTACGGCTCATGGCATTCTGAAGACCGACAAGGATTTTCTTGGTATAGCATTTAAAGGTGTAGGACAAGAATTTGACACAACATTTATCAGCCAGTATCTGGTAGCAGGCAGTGTACCACATTTCACAGACAGTGTAAGTCGTTTTCAATTGCTCGTTTCCAAGATGATTGCTAATAAGCTGAGAATTAATGTCGGTGACAGGATACATGCATATTTCATTGAAGATGAAAGCGTTAAAACAAGAAAATATACTATAAGTGGTATCTATCAGACAAATATGACACGCTTTGACGAGGCTATTTGTTTCTCTGATATATATTCAGTTAACAAGATAAACGGTTGGGGCAGTGGAGTATGTTCAGGCATAGAAGTTACAGTACAGGATCTTGACTCCCTGCCGCAAGTAGAAGAGTTGTTTATCAACACGATAAACCGTTCAACTGACGCTAGTGGCAATATACTTGCAACCCAAAATATTTATGAATTATTTCCTCAGGTGTTCGTGTGGCTGGATTTACTTGACATAAATGTATGGATCATTTTGGCACTGATGATTTGTGTGGCCGGTTTCACCATGATAAGCGGATTACTCATCATTATATTAGAAAGAACACAAATGATCGGTATATTCAAGGCCATCGGTGCACGCAATGACACCATACGTCACATATTCCTCTGGTTTTCGGTATTTATCCTTGGTCGTGGTTTGGTGTGGGGCAATGTCTTAGGAATCGGCATTGTTCTCTTACAGATGTACACAGGTGTTGTGACCCTAGACCCTCAGACTTATTATGTCAGTGAAGCGCCAATGGAATTGAATTTGCCGTTAGTCTTGTGCTTGAATCTGGTGACACTTCTGATTTGTATTTTTGTTCTCATAGCCCCAAGTTATATGATTTCTCATATTCACCCGGCGAAATCTATGAGATACGAATAAATATGTCCCTTTTTTCCACTAATTACATGTTTTTTACCCACACCCTCAAAATATTGCACATTTTTTTTTGAAATGTGCAGTAAATAATGTATCTTTGCACAAAAATTCAAAAATTGTGCAATTTTAATGGAAACTTTTAGCAGTTTTAATGCTTATATCCAAAAAGCAATTGTTGAGAACTGGGATCAAGATGCGCTGACAGACTATCAAGGCGTCACCCTCCAGTTCCATGATGTAGCACGTAAAATAGAGAAAATCCATATCCTTTTTGTTAATAGTGGTGTTGAAAAGGGCGATAAAATTTCAATCTGTGGTCGTAATTCAGCTCATTGGGCAGTAGCATATCTGGCAACATTAACCTATGGTGCTGTTGCTGTGCCTATTCTGCATGAATTCAATGGCGAACAGGTTCAGAATATCGTTAATCATTCGGAGTCAAAACTGCTTTTTATAGGCGACTACGCCGTTAAGACCATCAATCCGGATGCGATGCCTGCCCTTGAGGCTATTATAAATCTTCCAGATTTCTCCTTGATGCTTTCACGTTCTGAGAAGATCTCTTATGCGCGCGAACATCTTAATATGTTATTTGGCAGCAAATATCCGAGAGCTTTTCGTGCAGAGCATGTGAATTATTACAAGGATAAGGCAGAAGAGTTGGCTCTTATTAATTACACCAGTGGGACAACAGGTTTCTCCAAAGGCGTTATGCTGCCCTATCGCGCACTTTGGGGCAATGTAGAATTTATCCTTAACAGGCTGGGCAAGGTCGTAAAGCCTGGTGATAACATGTTGAGTATATTACCGATGGCCCATATGTATGGCATGGCGATTGAATTCCTGTTCGGATTCTGTAACGGATGCCATCTGTTTTTCTTGACCCGTCTGCCATCACCCGCAATTATTGCAGACGCTTTCGCGAATGTAAAACCAGCCATCATCATTACGGTACCACTGATTATTGAGAAGATTATCCGTAAACGTGTGTTCCCAAAGATACAAGACAACCGAATGCGCTTGTTGTTAGCTATGCCTTTTGTCAACAAGAAAGTAAAGGAACGTATATATAAAGAGGTGTATAGTGCCTTTGGTGGTAATTTTTATGAAATCATCGTAGGAGGAGCCCCTCTCTCCAAAGAGGTAGAAGATTTCCTGTTGTCAATCAATTTCCCACTAACAGTAGGCTATGGTACAACTGAGTGCGCTCCCCTCATCTCCTATTGTGACTGGAAGGACTTTCAGGGAGGTTCTTGTGGTGTGCCAGTTGACCGAATGGAAGTAAAGATACTCTCACAAGATCCAGAAAACATACCCGGTGAGATTGTTACGAAGGGCACTAACTTAATGATAGGTTATTATAAAAATCCTGAAGCGACAGATCAAGCTATAGATAAAGATGGTTGGTATCATACTGGCGATTTGGCCACGATGTCTGCTAGTGGACATATTTTCATTCGTGGCCGTATCAAGAACATGCTTCTTGGCGCAAACGGTCAGAATGTTTACCCAGAAGAAATCGAGGACAAACTAAACGCAATGGCTATGGTTGCTGAAAGCCTCATTGTACAGCGTGGTGACAAACTTGTTGCTCTCGTGCATCCAGACAAGGATGAAATGATGAACTTCACTGAGGAAGAGTTAGAGCATATCATGGAACAAAATAGACAGGAACTTAACAACGCACTTCCCGTCTATAGTCGTATCTCTGCTGTTGAACTACAGGCTGAGGAATTTGCTAAGACTCCTAAGAAAAGTATAAAACGCTACTTATATCAATAATCAATATGGAACAAATACCAAGTTTCAACGCGCTCATCCAGAAGAGCATTATCGACAATTGGAATCGAGATGCACTGACCGATTTCAAGGGGCAGACACTACAGTTCCACGATGTTGCCAGAAAAATAGAAAAGATACACATTCTGTTTGAGAATAGTGGAATTAAGAAAGGTGATAAGATTGCCCTTTGTGGACGCAACTCTTCCCAATGGGCTGTTGCGTTTATAGCCACGCTCACTTATGGCGCTGTAGCAGTTCCAATACTACATGAGTTCAATGCTGAGCAGATTCACAACATTGTTAATCACTCTGAAGCACGCCTGCTATTTGTGGGTGATCATGTGGCAACTATTATAGACCCGCAGCAGATGCCACATCTGGAAGGCATCATCAATAATCCAGACTACTCACTGATGATTTCACGCACAGACAAACTCACTTATGCGCGTGAACATCTCAATGAGCTATATGGCAAAAAGTTCCCCAAATATTTTCGTAAGGAACATGTGAGTTACTACATTGAGCAAAGTCCAGATGAGCTGGCGGTCATTAATTATACCTCAGGCACAACAGGTTTCTCGAAAGGCGTAATGATTCCGTATCGCGCACTTTGGTCTAACTATGACTTTGCCGTCTATGTACTTGGCAGACAGATAAAAGCTGGTGACAAGGTTATCTCCATGCTTCCAATGGCTCACATGTATGGTATGGCCTTTGAGTTTATCTTTGAGTTCCTTTATGGTTGTCATGTCTATTATCTGAACCGTGTACCTTCTCCTGCCATCATTGCACAGGCATTGGCAGAAATAAAGCCGGTAATCGTTATTGCCGTACCACTTATCATCGAGAAGATTATCCGTAAGAAAGTGTTCCCCAAGATTCAGAACAACCGTATGCGGCTACTGCTGCAGATGCCGGTTATCTCAAAGAAAGTTCGCGAGATGATTTGTCAGGAAGTACTGAAAGCCTTTGGAGGTCAAATGTATGAGGTCATTATCGGTGGTGCTGCACTCAATCAGGAGGTCGAACAGTTCTTGAAGCGTATTGACTTCCCATATACCGTCGGATATGGTGCAACAGAATGTGCACCGATCATCGGCTATGAGGATTGGCACCTCTTTGCACCAGGCTCATGCGGTAAGGCTGCTCACCACATGAAAGTTAAGATAGACTCCCCTGATCCACAACGTATCCCTGGAGAGATTTTAGCAAAAGGACTTAATGTCATGCTTGGCTATTTCAAGAATCCTGAGGCAACGGCGGAAACCATCGATCGCGAGGGATGGTATCATACAGGTGACCTCGGTACAATGGATGAAGAAGGAAACATCTACATTAACGGACGCTCCAAGAACATGCTCCTAGGACCTAACGGACAGAATATCTATCCAGAGGAGATTGAGGACAAGTTGAATTCAATGACTCTTGTGGTGGAAAGTATTGTTGTACAACGTGAAGATAACAAACTCGTAGCCCTTGTTTATCCAGACATGGATGAAGCAAAGAATATGGGATTCTCTGCCGAAGACATCAAGAACGTGATGGAACAAAATCGTAATGGTCTTAACGAAATGATTCCTGCCTACGAGAAAATTTCTGAAATAGAAATTTATGAAGAAGAGTTTGAAAAAACACCCAAACGATCAATCAAACGCTATTTATATAAGTAGAAGATAAAAGAAAGTTCCTCGTTATTATAAACCGAGGAACTTTCTTTATACACCTATTCGTAACGATAATAATACCAATAGGTACCGCGATATTGTTCGCTTACTTTGACTTTTCTCTCCTGCAAATCGGAATACTGTTGCTCAAGTTCTTGAAGATTCCTGAAATCTTCTTCCACAACAGGAATGCTATATGAGAACAATGGCTTTGAACGCATGTGACAATATAGTGTCAGAGCCTCGCGATAATGCTTAGGAAGTTGATCGTTTATGCTGTAATACTTACCGATTTCCGATGCAAACTCATCTAATTGCTTGTCGATTAAGAAACTACACAACAAATAGTCTCCAACAGCTTTTCGCGGTGAAGCATCTCGACGCTCAATCATCCTAAGATAACGGAGCGGCGACAATTTCTCGGCTGGACGTGCACTAAAGAATCGGAACAGGCTGTCTCTCGGATAAAGCAAAAACTGAATAGAGTCATTGGTGGGCAGTATTTGTTTACTTGTACCTGTAATAGGAAACTCAAATAGATGTTCACCTAAACTGCCAGAACGCGCAAGGGCATACATTCTGATTGCTAGAAGACTCTCATCACTTTCAAGTGACTTTACCCCAACTTTAGAAGCCTGTTCATAGCGGCCTTCAAGCAATAGACTCTCTGCCTGCATACGATAATGGAATACTGCATTTGTATTACCAAGCCATGCTACAAAACAAATCTGCATCGACATTAAAAGCATGTTAATCCATATAGGGCGTGATAATAGGCCATAATCATCATAATCTTCAATATCCTGATATTTTAATGCAGGTACTATAGCACATAGCCAGACAATGAAAATGACAGCAACAATCCACCAGCCATGATGTACGAGTTCGGTCGTACCTTGTTCAATATATATATCCGATAACAATGCCAAGATGAGCATGGAAGGTAAATATGTCAGAGCATGGAATGTCTTAGTCAAACGTACCAGCCCATAAACACCCAATTGGACTATGCATAATAATGCTGTGAGAAGCAAAGGACTAAATGCTCGGTTATATTGTGTTAACCCACCACTAAGCAAGTGCTGAGCCATAGCCAATAAATCTGCTTGGAAACAATACAGCCATAGCAATGTGAAACACACAAAAACAATAGCACACATCACACGGATGGTAATGGTGCTATTGTTTTTCTTGGGGCGATTATAGTTCATACTATATCTTTTTCAATACAACGGCAGAACGTGCTGGAATATAGAGTTTCAACCACTCCTTATGGTCTTTCACGTAGAGTGGATCGTAGTTTGTCAGGTGGGTCATCGTGTCATCGGCAAAGCCATTTCCACCAAAGTCCTTAGAATCTGTGTTGAGCACAACTTCGTATGACCCTGTAGGCACAAGGAAACCGTAGTCTGTATAACTGCGTGTCGGTGAGAAATTAAATACGAATACGAGGTCACCTCTCATGAAACAGAGTACTTGGTCTCCGTCATCATGCCATATTTCAACGACAGGCTTATCCTGGAAATTACGAACGCTCTTTATGGTTTTAAGCATCTCGCGATCGAAGTCGCCCAACCAGTGGTAGCAGAGATCTTTGTTATCAACAAGGTTCCACTGACGACGTGCATATTTGTATGACCAGCCGTTACCCTCACGTGGGAAGTCAATCCACTCAGGATGGCCGAACTCATTACCCATGAAATTTAGGTAACCACCATTAATAGCCGCAGCAGTTACCAGTCGTATCATCTTATGAAGGGCAATACCACGCTGGGCAATATCATTGACATCCTTCTTGGCAAAATGCCAATACATATCAGCATCAATCAGGCGGAAAATGATAGTCTTATCACCAACAAGTGCTTGATCGTGACTCTCACAATAGGAAATCGTCTTCTCGTCAGGACGACGGTTTTTCACTTCCCAGAAAATCGAGCATACGTTAATGTCTTCGTCTCTAACCTCTTTAATGGTCTTAATCCAATAATCTGGAATATTCATGGCCATACGATAATCGAAACCGTAGCCGCCATCCTCAAATTTAGCAGCCAATCCAGGCATACCACTCACTTCCTCTGCAATAGTGATTGCGTCAGGATTAACTTCGTGAATGAGTTTATTTGCCAACGTCAGGTAGCAGATTGCATTATCATCCTCATGACCATTGAAATAGTCACCATAGCCACCGAAGGCCTCACCCAGTCCGTGAGAATAATAAAGCATAGAGGTTACACCATCAAAGCGGAAGCCATCGAAATGGAACTCCTGCAACCAATATTTGCAATTTGAGAGCAGGAAATGAAGCACGTCATCCTTTCCGTAGTCAAAACAGAGGGAATCCCAAGCTGGATGCTCATGACGATCTCCCGGATAGAAGAACTGATTGGGATCACCGGCAAGATTACCCAGTCCTTCAACCTCATTCTTCACAGCATGAGAATGCACAATATCCATAATCACGGCTATGCCATTCTTGTGGGCCTCGTCAATAAGAGCCTTTAACTCTTCTGGCGTACCAAAACGGCTTGATGGAGCGAAGAAAGAACTAACGTGATAGCCGAATGATCCATAATATGGGTGCTCCTGAATAGCCATTACCTGAATACAGTTATAGCCATCCTTGATGACGCGAGGAAGCACATTGTCCTTAAACTCAGTATAGGTACCAACCTTTTCAGCATCCTGTCCCATACCTACATGACATTCGTAGATCAACAGAGGATTCTTTTTGGGTTTGAAGTTCTTTTTCTTCCAAACATAAGGTTTCTCTGGATTCCATACTTGAGCGGAGAAAATCTTCGTGTTGTCATCCTGAACAACACGCTGACACCATGCAGGAATACGCTCACCTTCGCCACCATTCCACTTTACCTTCATCTTGTAAAGCTGACCATGCTTAAGAGCCTTCTCTGAAAGTTTCAGTTCCCAGTTTCCTGTACCTTCAATACGCTTACAACGATATTTCTCGTCTTCCTTCCAGTTATTGAAATCACCAATCAGATAGATATCCGTGGCATTAGGAGCCCACTCGCGGAATACCCATCCTTTAGCAAGTTTGTGAAGTCCAAAATAAAGATGGCCGTCAGCAAAATCCGAGAGTGTCTTCTTGCCATTCTGAGTCAATTGGCCAATTTTCCAGAGGGCATGGTCGTGACGACCTCTGATAGCCCCTTCAAAAGGCTCCAGCCATGAGTCGTTCTGTACCAGACCGATATGTTGTGGTGCCGTCTGATCGACAATTTTCTCAACCTTTTTGACAGCGACCTTCTTTGTGGTCGTCTTCTTTGGTGCTGCAGCCTTCTTGGCAACAGACTTCTTTGTTGTTTCTTTCTTAGTAGCCATGACTTTATATAACTTTTACCTTAAAAATTGCTTTTTTTATCTCTGCATTATCTGAAATGCAAGGAGCATGTCCGTCCTGTGGGAAGAAAATTCCCATCTGCATCGGCTTCAGTGTAACGTATGTCTGAGCCATTGTATCACCATACTTGGTAATATCCTTTTCGGCATTGTATTCGAAACTTGGCAGGTCGCTGAGTGGCGTAAAGCCGAAAGTCTCCTCACATGAAAGTGGAATCTGTATATCTATCATCTGAATATGCGTCTCAAGTATCGCTGCCTCTTTACCCCGACCCTTAGCTACGGTGAGGTTCAAAAACAGGTCCTTATCCTTAATTGGATACTTGCCAGGCTCCATTGTGTTAAGATCGTGGCTTTTTAAAAAATCTACTACATCAGCAAATAACGGATTGAGTTCCTTGTATTTGCCTAGATTGTCAAGTTTGTCAATGATCATAATGATTATCTTTTTAAGTTCNNTTGCCATCACGCACATCATCAGCATAGATACCCTCAAAACGGTTACCATCCTTATCCACTTCCAAAGCAGGTCCGTTGCGTTTGCCGTTCTTGAAAATGCCCTTGAACTTAGAACCGTCTGCAAAGCGCACGATACATTCTCCATGAGGTAGTCCGTTCAAGAACACTCCCTCTACGGTGTCACCATTCTTCTTGGTCAGTTTTCCTTTTCCGCTCTGTTTGTCAGACTTCCACTGCCCCACATAGGTATCACCGCTCTTCCAAACAAATGTTCCTTGGCCATGCTTGTCACCATTCAGGAACTGTCCCGTATATTTGTCGCCATTGGCATATTTGAAGATTCCAGCCCCTGTACGTTCGCCATGCGAATAGTCTCCTTCATACAAGTCGCCATTTTGGAACTTATAGATACCCCGACCGTCCATTTCATCATTTGACCATTGGCCAATATACGTATCACCATCAGAATAAGTAAAGGTCCCCTTACCTGATCGCATGTTATCTTTCCAGTCACCATCATAGCTCGAGCCATCCCCCCAGTCAAAGAGTCCCTTTCCATTGCGTTTGTCATTCAGCCAATCGCCACGATAAAAAGCGCCACCGGCAAAGAGGTAAAGTCCTTTACCAGACCGCTTGTCTAGTTTCCACTCACCTTCATACTTGTCACCGTTAAAATAGTACATCACTCCATGACCGTGCTGATAGTCACGGAACCAAAGACCATCATACCGATTATTGTTCGAGAAATAATAAACGCCCTTGCCATGCTGCTGATCCTGATACCACTCGCCTTCATACTTTTCACCATCAAAGAATGAATAAATGCCATAACCCTGACGTTTGCCTTTTTCATATTTGCCCTCATAGACATTACCATTCTTATAGACAGTAGTGCCCTTGCCGTGAGGCTTACCTGCAACAAGTTCACCATTATATTCACCTCCGTCTTTCAGTTTGACAGAGCCGAGTGTAACCTTTTGACATACCACACTTAGTGGGAGCATCATCAATATGATTATCAGATATATATATGATTTCATTTAAAGTCAATTATTAATTTACAAGTGCAAATTTAATAAATTTCCCCCGAACAACCAATTTTNNCCGAATATTTGTTACCTTTGCATCCAATATGAAATTTATAGCAGTTATTCCAGCCCGATATGCATCAACGCGTTTTCCGGGTAAGCCGCTGGCAATACTTGGCGGCAAGACAGTAATTCAGAGAGTTTACGAACAGGTTAGCAGTGTACTCGATGAAGTTTATGTAGCCACCGATGACGAACGTATTCATGAGACAGTCGTCAGTTTTGGTGGTCATGCNNGAAACTTTTCGATGCGCCAGAAACCCAGATAGGCACACTTGGCAAACACTTCGATTCTATGGAAGCCGTAGAAAACCCAAATTCGCCGAAGATTATCACTGACAATCGTGGTTTCGCTCTCTATTTCAGCAGGAGCATCATCCCATTCGTGCGTGGTAAAGAACGTGCGGAATGGCTTTCCAACTACCCATTCCTAAAGCATCTCGGTATTTACGCCTATCGGAGAGAGGTGTTGGCAGACGTTACAAAACTACCCCAGAGTTCACTGGAAAAAGCTGAGAGTCTGGAACAACTACGTTGGTTAGAGAACGGCTATCGCATTCGTGTAGGACTTACCGACGTAGAGACCGTCGGCATCGACACCCCTGAGGACCTTGCACGTGCTGAACAGTTCTTATAGTGCCTTCCCCAGCTCTTTTCTAAGAACGTTGCATCTCTCGGAGCAGTTCCTTCTGTCGCTCTGAGAGGTTAGTGGGGAGTTTTACCTGATAGGTAATTATCATATCACCGAAGGTACCATCACCACGATCATACCCTTTTCCACGAAGACGCACTTTTGTGCCAGGCTGCGTTTCGGGTTTTATCTTCATCTTTACTTTCGACCCATTAGATAGGGTTATCATGACCTCACCACCGAGCAAAGCTGTATAGAGGTCAATGTAGACATTAGCATTCATCTCGCCGCTATTCATTCGGCCTTGACGACCGAAACCAGATCCATCCGAGGAGAAACCCTGGAAACCGCCGAAGCCTCCGCCCTGCTGGCCTTTGCGCCCGAAGAGATCTTCAAAGAAAGATGAGAAACCGCCTCCGCCTGTAAAACTTGAGAAGTCGAAACCACCAAAAGGATTGCCACTACCTGAGCCACCAGTATCAAAACCACCAAACTGATCAGCTTGCTTCCATTGCTCACCATACTGATCGTATTTCTTACGCTTTTCAGGGTCGCTGATAACATCGTATGCTTCCTGTAGCGCTTGAAATTTCGCTTGTGCTTTCGGATCATCAGGATGCAAGTCCGGATGAAATTGCTTGGCCCGCTTCAAATATGCCTTTTTGACATCTTTTTGCGGAATCGTTTTATCAACACCTAGAATTTTGTAATAATCAATAAATGCCATATAAATATCCTCCTATTCCTTTAAACATTATTTTTTTAATAGTCAAGCAGCAAAAAGTGTGCCGAAATGCTAAAAAATAATAATTGATAATTTGCATATCTCGCATATTTTACTTACCTTTGCAGCATTAAAACCAAAATGACGATTAAAGTCCAAGCAATGACAAAAAAGCTACTCCCCATTCTTGCTCTTTTGGGCGTTTCACTAACGATGACAGCAAAGACAAATACCAAGACCATACGTCTGAAGGTTATTGAGACTAGTGATGTGCATGGTCATTTCTTTCCATATGACTTCATGGAGCAGAAACCTTTGAAAGGTACGCTTGTGCGCGCAAATACCTATATTAATAGCCAACGCTCCATCTATGGCGACAATCTGCTACTCATCGATAATGGTGACATCTTACAAGGACAACCCTGTGTCTATTGGTCAAACTATGTGATGCCTGAAGACGAAAACCTTGCTGCGTCAGTCATCAATTATATGAGATATGACGCAGAGACAGTAGGTAATCATGATATTGAGCCTGGTCACAAAGTATATGACAAATGGATTCGTGAAGTTCGCTGTCCACTGCTTGGCGCTAACATTGTTAAGGAAGAATGCAAGAATGGGAAAGCTAGTCCGAAAAGTATCTATAAAGGACTTAAGCCATACTCCGTTCACTATAAAGATGGTGTGAAGATATGCATTATTGGCTTGCTCACACCGACAATTCCAAGCTGGTTGAACCACTCCATTTGGAAAGGTATCGAGTTTGAGGAAATGGTAAGCTGTGCAAGAAAATGGGTGAAGTATATTCAAGACTATGAGAAACCGGATCTAATCTTTGGTCTTTTCCATTCTGGGCTTGATGGTGGAATCGTTACAGACGAGTGTGCAGAAAACGCCACAGCAGACGTTGCCCGCGAGGTTCCTGGCTTCGATGTCATCTTTTTCGGACATGACCATCAAGTGCATAAAGAATGGATTGTCAATAAGAACGGGCAGAACGTACTTTGTATAGATCCATCCTGCTACGTGAAGAACGTGGCAGAAGCAGAGATTGAGCTGACCTATACAAATGGTAAACTCTCGAAGAAAGTTATTGAAGGCCATATCGTTAATGTGCTTGATGAAGAGGTGGATACGGATATGCTTAATCATTTCCAGCCCCAAATAGATGCCGTAAAATCATATGTCAGCCAGAAAATAGGTCGCTTTGAGTCACCTATTTATACGCGTGAGAGTTTCTTTGGCAATTCTGCTTTTACAGACCTGATACACAATCTGCAGTTACAGATAACAAATGCTGATATTTCTTTCAACGCGCCGCTGTCATTCAACACGACAATTAATGCTGGTGACGTCACGATGGCAGATATGTTCAAACTATACCGTTTTGAGAACCTTCTTTTCGTACTCCGTATGACAGGTGAAGAGATACGCAAGCATCTGGAATATAGCTATGACATGTGGACTAACACAATGAAGAGTCCTGAAGATCATGCCCTTCGGCTGAATGACAATTCAAAAGATGACCAACAACGTACAGGGTTCCAGTATTATACTTTTAATTTCGATTCCGCTTGTGGTATCGACTACGAGGTTGATTTGACAAAACCTGATGGTGAGAAGGTTAAGATATTACGTTTTACGAATGGAGTTCCTTTCGATGAAAAGAAATGGTACAAGGTTGCCATGAATAGTTATCGAGCCAATGGCGGTGGTGAACTATTGACTCTCGGAGCAGGCATTCCACAGGACTCGCTTCACAATCGTGTTATTTTCCATACAGACCGCGATCAGCGCTATTATCTTACAAATGAAATCAAACGAATGGGAGTAATCAATCCAAAACCAAANNGGGAATAAGTAACGGCAGTATGGCAAAGAAATACTACTTCGTTTTTTGCAAAGAGGATCTGTTGCTTGAAAAGACCTCTACTGGTGGATATACCATTCCTTTTCAAGAGGAACCGCCTACGGCAGTCAAGCCTTGGACGAACCTCATGAATATCACCCCGATGGAAGATGGTTCTGAGGTAAAGACCTACCGCATTGATGCCCCAGTGACCGATGATGCCCGCTACGAGATGTGCGGTTTGCGCCAGAGCTACTACAAACTCGAAAGCAGACTCTACCTGAAGGCTGGCAAATGTCAGGAACTGCTCTATTGGGATCAGAACACGAAGTACTGTGGAGTATGTGGCGCTCCGATGCGGATGGATACAGACATCTCTAAGAAATGCACGCAATGCGGTAAGGAAATCTGGCCACAGCTGGCAACGGCAGTCATCGTGCTGATTCACAGAGGCGATGAAGTCCTGCTGGTGCGTGCAAAGAATTTCAAGCGTGATTTCTACGGGCTTGTTGCAGGCTTTGTCGAGACGGGCGAGACGCTGGAGGAAGCCGTAGCCCGCGAAGCACTGGAAGAGACAGGTGTCACCATCACTAACATCCGCTATTTCGCCTCACAACCCTGGCCCTACCCTTGCGGACTGATGGTAGGATTCAATGCCGACTATGTGTCAGGTGAGATACACCTTCAGGCAAGTGAAATCGCCAAGGGCGGTTGGTTCCGCAAAGACAATCTGCCCAACATCCCCGAGAAACTCTCCATCGCCAGAATGCTCCTCGACGACTGGCTCTCCAAAACCCTTTGACAGCAAAGCCCGGTTCTTTGTCACCTTCAGGCACTCAGCTTTTCATAAGCAATGACAAATGACAGATGACAGTTTAGAAATAGAGGGGGTATGGGTAAGAAGATGCCCGAGCTAACCCTTTGAATTGATATTTTACCTAAAATAATAATATAATAAAGTATATACTTATATATATTTATATATATACTTATATCTATATATATTAATACATATATGTAGTATATTTATACATAATATTCATATAAAAATCTCAGCATGATGCGGACAGACCCTGCTATGGGCTTTGATATTAAACTGTCATCTGTCATTTGTCATTTTAGCGACAATACCCCACCGTTATTAGGTGATAATGCTCCGTTAATCGGCGATAACCAGCCTCTCTCCGATGGCTAATACTCGAGGGTTTTCATCGTCATTCGCCCTGTATAGGCTACCAGCGACTCTACAATGTAGCAGCTTGCACCATCGGGAATACAGAGCGTGGCATTGAAGTGGAGTCCTTCACTGTCTATATGACTGAACTGCATATCGCCTAGAATGGCATCGTTCAGGAATTCTTCTGGAACCAGACGGGCATATTGTAGTTTTCTAAAGTCGCTGGAATAGATCTGCTTGGCACCGTGAAAGACGCTGACATGCATGATATTATCGTAATAGACATTCTCCACCTCCAGACCGTCATCATTATATGCTCGTTTAACTACCTTGTACTTAGTAGGATTGATTGCGATATACCAATGATATCGTTCTCCATTGTAGATGACTGTAGAATCCGTCTTTACCTGATGTGTATATGTTAATATTTTCGGCTGATCATGAACGAATACTGTTGTATCTACAGGATCATTACTCTTCTGCAGCTTTATGATATCTCCATTCTGATTTATAAACCAAAAAAGATTGGGGGACTGCTTGACAATCCCATAAGCTGTTCCTGATCCGAGAACCATCGAGTCTCCGATAATCCTAAAATAGGAAGGCATACTGGTAGAATCGCTATAATATATTGTATCCCCGTTTACACGAAATGAAATATTGCCAGTCTCTTCCTCTACCCAGATTCCTTGCAATAACTGTTTGGCTTCCTTGCTTTCCTCGGAAGATTCTGTGGGGCTACCATGCCTGCATCCAGACATGGCAGCGGCCAATAGAAATATGTATATCAGTTTCTTCATTTACCAATACAATGATACTCAAACCCGTTTTCGTTGAGTTCTTCCGTATCGAAGATGTTCCTACCGTCAATGACAAGCGGACGCTTCATCGCTTTCTTGATAACGCCCCATCCAGGAAGACGGAATTCTTTCCACTCCGTAACCAAAAGAAGGGCGTCAGCATCAAGGACTGCATCATACATGTCACGACAATAGGTCACCTGATCGCCAATGCGACGTTTACACTCATCCATTGCAATAGGGTCATAAGCACGCACATTGCAGCCTGCAGCAAGCAATTTATCAATCATTACTAGAGCTGTGGATTCACGCATATCATCGGTTTCTGGCTTGAAAGAGAGTCCCCACATGGCGATGGTCTTGCCATTCAGGCTTTCGGCACTACCAAAGGCCTTGACCAGCTTCTCAAAGAGTACGCTCTTCTGTCGTTCATTCACACGTTCCACAGCTTTCAGAACCTCCATCGAATAGCCATTCTGATCGGCTGTCTTGATAAGAGCCTTCACATCCTTTGGGAAACACGAACCGCCATAACCGCATCCGGCATAGAGGAACTTACGACCGATACGTGTATCCGATCCAATACCTGCGCGTACCATATTAACATCGGCCCCTACCCGTTCGCACAAATTGGCGATATCATTCATAAATGAGATACGGGTAGCCAGCATCGAGTTGGCTGCGTACTTCGTCATTTCCGCAGAAGGGATATCCATGAAAATCACGCGGAAATTGTTAATCAGGAAAGGCTTATAAAGCTTAGTAAGCACCTTCTTGGCATGTTCGCTCTCTACACCGACGACCACACGGTCTGGCGACATGAAATCCTTAATAGCATTTCCTTCTTTCAAGAACTCAGGATTTGAGGCTACATCAAACTCAATGTCAACACCACGTTTCTTCAGTTCATCCTCAATCGCCTTACGTACCTTCTTGGCGGTACCAACAGGTACAGTCGACTTTGTGACGACAACCACATATTTCTTTAGATTCTCACCAATGGTCTTAGCTACTTGCAACACATATTTCAAGTCAGCACTACCATCTTCATCAGGAGGAGTACCGACAGCAGAGAATACAATTTCTACATCGTCTAGCACTGATGCCAAATCTGTAGTGAACTTCAGACGGCCTGCTGCTACGTTTTTCTTCACGAGTTCGTCAAGACCTGGTTCATAGATGGGAATCTGTCCATTGTTCAAACGCTCTATTTTCTGAGCATCGACATCAACACAAGTAACATTTGCACCTGTATCAGCAAAACATGTTCCTGATACTAGTCCTACATAACCTGTTCCTACAATTGCAATATTCATTTCGTATATTATAAGTTATAATAAGTTGTTAATCAAATAATTCAGCATCTTTCATTAATGGATGCTTTAAATCCTTGTCGCTTGTCAACACCTGTGAAAAATCAATGGGCCATTCAATAGCCAAGGCGGGATCGTCCCAACGGATACCAGCCTCTGCTTGTGGAGCGTAAGGATTATCAACCTTATA
>LXOW01198924.1_pt1 | contig 18992 bp, 14 predicted proteins | sample 1368591 | NCBI WGS metagenome assembly LXOW01 (sample SAMN04884650, study PRJNA319009) | bovine gut metagenome | isolation source: Cow rumen | host: Bos taurus | place: Italy: Legnaro (PD) | collected 2014-07-09
GAATGGGAGTACGAGTCCAAGTCCAATGAACTGACGATCAAGAAGGCTCCCGCGGATGATTCCTCCCCTGAAGCGGAGATGTTCGAAGGAATCACGGACGGTTACGATGTCACCCTTAAAAATGAAACGGCTGATGCCTGGTACCTGGTCTGCAAGAAATCCAAGGACAATATCGACAAGGATGATCCTTCCAAGATGGACCTAGTGGTTTCCAAGAAGACATACCTTCCGATCAGCCTGAGTACCAAGATGCAAGGCGTACGGCTGACGCTCCGCGACGTCGTCGTCGGTGTCGATGAAAAGCTGCTTGATTTCCGGGTTGAAGACTATCCCGACGCCAAGATCATCGACCAGCGTTAACCCAGCGGGCCGAACCAGCGGACAAAGCCGTTGCGGATTTTCCGGAAGATGCTCCAGTGCCTGACTTCCTCGAGCGTGATTTCCTGGCAGTGTTCTTCGATATCCTCCTCGAAAATCTCACTGGCATGCCGCGTGAATTCCTCATCAAAGATGAGGGTCTGCACTTCGTAGTTCAAGAAGAAACTCAGGTTGTCCATATTGGCTGAACCGATGCAGCTCAGGTAGTCGTCGACCATGAACTGCTTGACATGCAGCACCGGTCCCTGATACTCATAAATGCGCACGCCCGCTTTCAGCAGGTCCTTGTACATCGACTCCCCCATCCATTTCTCCGGCTTCACGTCGTTGTTGGCCGGTACGATCCAGCGGACGTCGACGCCCCGGGCCGCTGCATTCTTCAAGGCCTTGATAATCTGGGCCGGCGGCGGCGTATAGGGATTATAGAACCAGAAATAATTGCGGGCGTGATCGATCGACCACAAGAAAGCGTTGCGGATAGGCAGGCGACGGTCCGTGGGAGAATCGGGGATAACCTGCATCGTTTTGTCGTAAAACTGCCTGAGTCCGGGAACGCTGTCGTGTACGGCAGCGGTACGCAACACTTCCTCAGGCGTTCCCGGGACCGGCTCCCGGTCGGGTGCAACCCTGAACTGGTTTTCATTGAAGGTGGAGATCAAGTCGTTGACCGCCGGACCGGTGACGCGGATATCGGCATCACGCCAAGTCTCGAAGTAGCGGTCCTGAATGTTCCGGCCACCGGTGTAGGCCGTCTTGCCATCCAGGATCACAATCTTCCGGTGGTCGCGGTGTGTACCCTGCGCCAGGGAAAGATGATCCAGCAGCATGACGGGAAAGCGGAAATAGAAAAAGTCCACCTGGCTGTTGACCAACGGTGCGTGACCTTTCATATCCTCTTTTTTGTGTGCCCCTTTGTCAATGATGACCCGCACGTCTTTTCCGGCTGCAGCTTGATCGATCAGCAGGTCGGCAATCTGGGAGCCACAGGAATCGTAACAGAAACGATAGTGGTCGATGTAAATGCTCTCTTCCGCCTTGCTCACGTCATCCAGCAGCAGCTCGAATTTCTGGTGCTGGTCGTTGACCAGGCCGACGGTGTTGCCGGTCGTCGGCTCCATTCCGGTATCTTTCACCATGAGAGCAGCCAGTTCCTGATAATCACTGCGCACACCATCATAGTACGCATCCTCCTGTACTTCCGGAATATCGGAAGCATGCATGGGTGCGCGATAGCCACATCCCTGAAACAACAAAGACGTGGTCATCAGCGCAGCCACCCCCACGATACGAAAGGTTTTCATACTGTTTTCGCGACAGATTTCCTGCGGGATTTGACAACAGCCCAGACAGCCCATACGGCCGTCAGTACAACGGCCATCGGGACGCCGACAGTGAGGATATCCTGCCAGGAGAAGGTGGTGAGTTCGCGGTTGATGGCATGATCGACCACCAGCATCACGGAACCGCCCCAGAGCATTTTCTCGAGCGTCGGGAGCTCGCGCAGAAAAGGATGCGCGTTATCCCTCTGGATTTTCTTTGCATTGCCCTTGCGGACGGCGCTCACAACGATGGCCTCCGCCAATGGAACCAAAAAACAAGACATATTCGGAGATTTTTAACTGATTTCAACTGTTGGGTACTTCTATTTCCTTGATTTCCACCTCGTTGCCGCGAAGCAGAAAAGTATGTTCACTGCCGCAATACGGGCAGGTGCGGCCATGCTTGACGGTCTCGTATTCCTTACTGCACGCTTCGCAGTAGGTGACGGCCGGAACGATGTTGATCTGGAGTTCGCATCCCTTGAGCATCGCGTCCTTGTCGGCGGCCCAGCGCCAGCAGTCCGTCAGGTACTCCGGAACAATGGTCGAGACTTCGCCGATGTTCATCACCACGCCGGAGACTTTCTCCACGTGGTTTTCTTCGGCCGCCGCCTTGACGTCCCGGATAATATAGAATACGATGCCCAGTTCGTGCATTATTTCTTCTTGAACAATATCTTTCCTGTGCGTTTGAGCATATACGGCAAGATGCCGCTGAACTTGTCTTCGGATGTGACGAAGTGGCTGGCCTCAGGATGCACGCGGTGCAGGTGGATGGCGTCGAAACCGCACTTGGTCGTGCAGATGCCGCAGCCGATGCAACGATTCTCGTCGACGACCGAGGCGCCGCACTTGAGGCAGCGGGCTGTTTCTTTTCGCACTTGCTCTTCCGTCAGGGCGAGGGTGTATTCACGGAACGGTGCCGTAGCTTCGGCGCGTCCTTCCACCTGGCGGGAGCCATTGTCGTAAGATTCCACCACGATGTCTTCCTTGTTGAGCTCGATGAAGTCGCGGCGGTTGCGGCCGATGGTCATATGACCGTGTTGTACGAAGCGGTGCAGGCTCTCGGCGGCCTCCTTGCCGGCTGCGATGGCATCGATGGCGAATTTCGGGCCGGTAAACACGTCGCCCCCCACGAAGATGTCTGGTTCGGCAGTCTGGTAGGTAAGTTTGTCGGCTACAGGATAGACGCCACGGAAGAACTCGACCTTCGTGTCCTTGAGCAGATCCTTGAGGACCACGGTCTGGCCGATGGCGAAAATCACCTGGTCGGCCTCGAGAGTGATCTGTTCGTTCTCGTCGAATTCGGGCGCGAACTTATGCTCCGCGTTGAAGACGGAAGTGCATTTCTTGAAGACGATGCCAGTGACCTTGCCGTTGCCGAGCACTTCCTTCGGGCCCCAGCCGGGATTGATGACCACGCCGTCTTCGCGAGCTTCGGCACGCTCGTCCTTTGATGCAGGCATGATATCCTCTGTTTCAAGAGAAAGCATCGTAACTTCCGAAGCACCGCTTCGCTTGGCGACACGGGCCGCGTCGATGGCCACGTTGCCGCCGCCCACGACCACCACCTTGCCAGATACTTTCACCTTGCCGCAATTGGCGTCGCGCAGGAAGTCGATGGCCGTCGTCGTGCCGGGCAGATTTTCTCCCGGGATGCCGGGCAGGCGTCCGCCCTGACAACCGATAGCCACATAAAAACCTTTGTACCCCTCCTTGCGGAGACCTTCAATGGTCACGTCCTTCCCTACTTCGACGCCCGTTTTGATCTCGACGCCTATTTCACGCATGATGTCGATCTCGGCCTTGATGACGTCTTTCTCCAACTTGTAGGAAGGGATGCCGTAGCGGAGCATGCCGCCCGGTTCCTCGTTCTTCTCGAAGACGGTGGGCTTATATCCCATCGTGGCCAGATAGTAGGCGCAGCTCAGGCCGGCCGGGCCGCCGCCGATGACGGCGATCTTCTCGGGCCACTGCTTCAGCACGCTGGAGGCGATGTTGATCTCAGGCATGAAACGCGTTTCGGCCTTGAGGTCCTGCTCTGCAATGAACTTCTTGACGGCGTCGATGGCGACGGCCTGGTCGATGGTCCCGCGGGTGCAGGCGTCTTCGCAGCGGCGGTTGCAGATGCGGCCGCAGACGGCCGGGAACGGGTTCTCACGTTTGATGAGTTCCAGCGCTTCGGTGTATTTGCCCTCGGCTGCCTTCTTCAGGTAGCCCTGAACGGCGATGTGCGCCGGACAGGCCGTCTTGCACGGCGAGGTACCGGTAGGATAGCAGTTGATGCGGTTCTTGTCACGGTAGTCTTCCGTCCATTTGTGCGGGCCCCATTTTACGGCGTCGGGGAGTTCCTGCTTCGGGTATTCGATGTCACCGTGCCTGGTGCACAGTTTCTGACCAAGTTTCACCGCGCCGGCCGGGCAGTATTCTACGCAACGGCCGCAGGCCACACAGTTCGTGGTCTCGACCCGCGCCACATAGGCGCTGCGCGACATGTTGGGCGTATTGAAGAGCTGCGATGTGCGCAGGGCGTTGCAAATCTTGACGTTGCAATTGCAGATGGCGAAAATCTTGCCTTCGCCGTCGATGTTCGTGATCTGGTGGACGAAGCCGTTGTCCTCGGCCTTCTTGAGGATGGCCATACATTCGTCGTAGGTGATGTAGTGGCCGCGGCCGGTCTCGGCCAGATAGTCGGCCATGTCTCCTACACCGATGCACCAGTCGCGGTAGTCGTCGGCACAGCCTTCGTCCAGCTTCTTGCGACCGTAGCGGCAGGAGCAGATGCCCACGCCGAGGTGGCCTTCATAACGTTTGAGCCAGTAAGAGATATGCTCGATATCGATGGACTGGTTCTCCATCGATATGGCCTTTTCCACGGGAATCACGTGCATGCCGATGCCGGAGCCGCCCATCGGAACCATCGGAGTGATCTTCTCCAGAGGGAGGAAGGTCATCCGTTCGAAGAACATGGCCAGTTCGGGATGCCGGTCCATCAGCTCGGTGTTCATATTGGTGTATTCAGCGCTGCCCGGAACGAACATCGGGACCCAGTAGACGCGGTCTTCCCGCTTGTATGTAGTGCCGGGAATCGGGCCGTCACCTGTGTATTTGTCACCATAGTCGTATTCCAGCATCCCCAAGTAGGCAAGTTTGTCGAGCAGTTCGTCGAACGAAGCGTCGTCAGGGGTGTAATGCTTCTCCTTGTTCCAGTGATGGAGCAGGTGATAGTCGCGGTGTTCGCGGACCCTGAAGAAATTTTTCGGCAGCATATCCAGAAGGAGGTCGAGCGCGGCTTCGCGAGTCACAGCATCCATCTCGTCTTCGAAGATGCAGGCCAGGCCCCAGTATTCCGGGGCGTCGGTGGTCATCTTGATCTTGCCGGGGACACGGTCGGTGACGTGGCGGACGAATTTGAGGAGCTTGGGATTCGGATTCTTGTCCCCTTTGTGCTTCGGGACAAATTTGGTTGACATCTCAGGCATAGGATCGGGTATTTATTGTTTTTTCCAATTGTTCACTTCCTGCAGGAGCCAGTCGGCGAAGACATCCACGCCCTCCCCTGTCCTGGCACAGATCGGGATGACCTGTGCGCGGGGATTGCGCATGTGGATATATTCTTTGCATTTCTCCATGTCGAAATCAAAATACGGCAGGACGTCCATCTTGTTGATGACCACCACGTCGCAGACCGAGAACATGAGCGGGTATTTCAGCGGCTTGTCGTGGCCTTCGGGGACCGAGAGGATCATGGCGTTGCGGCAGCTGCCCGTGTCGAACTCGGCCGGGCACACCAGGTTGCCCACATTCTCCAGGATCACCAGGTCGGCTTCGCCGAGGGCCAGGTTGTCGAGCCCCTGGCGCGTCATCTCCGCGTCGAGATGGCACATGCCGCCCGTGTGCAGCTGGATGGAGGGAATGCCGGTGGCTTCCTTGATCTTGACGGCATCCACGTCCCCGTCGATATCGGCTTCCATCACGGCGATGCGTATCTTGTCCTTGAGCCGGTTGATGGTCTGGATGAGTGTCGTGGTCTTGCCGCTTCCGGGCGACGACATGACGTTCAGGAGATAGACGCCTTTCTGCTTGAGTTCGCAGCGGAGCGCGTCAGCGTCCCTGCCGTTATCGGCGAAGACGCTTTTCTTGATTTCAATGACTTTTACTGGGTCCATAATTCCTGCAATTTAAGAAAAATTTGCGACATTTTTTGTAGTTTTGCGACAATTTTCTAGTGCAGCCATGATTATCGTCAATGCAAGGGTAATTTTTCCCGGAGAAATTCGCGATGGCCTGGCCATCGTCTGTGAAAACGGAATCATCAAGGATATCCTGCCCGCTGCCCAGCTCGGTGAAAACGTAGCGACAGTCGACGCAGGCGGATTGTATCTCTCGCCTGGCTTCGTGGACATCCATGTCCACGGCGGCGGCGGATACGGCTTCATGGACGGCACGCCCGAATCCATTGCAGGCGCGGCCCGTTTCCATCTGGCCCACGGCACCACCTCCATCGTGCCCACCACCCTCACCAGCCCGGACGAAGACCTCTATCAAGTGTTCGAGGCCTTTCGCCAGGTCAAGGAAAGCCACCCGGCGTTCTGCTTGCTGGGGCTTCATCTGGAAGGACCTTTTCTCAACCCGGTCAAATGCGGCGGACAGGATCCGGCTTTCCTGGCCCTGCCCGACTGCCAGCGCGCCGAAGAAATCCTGCGCCACAGTGATGACGTCATCCGCTGGAGCGTAGCGCCGGAACTGGAGGGTGCCCTCGCATTGGGCAAGATGCTCGCCCACCGCGGCATCGTGGTATCCGTGGCTCACACGGCCGCTTCGTTCGACCAGGTGGAGGCGGCCATGTTCGCCGGCTACTCGATGATGACGCATTTCTACTCGGCCATGTCTGCCTGCTACAAAGTGGGTTGCTACCGCGTGCCCGGCGCCGTGGAAGCCGGCTATCTGCTCGACGGCCTGTCGGTCGAAATGATCGCCGACGGCAAGCATCTCCCGAAAGAGATCCTTCGCATGGTATGGAAGTTCAAAGGCTCTGACCGCGTGGCGCTCTGCACCGACGCCCTGGCGCCCGCCGGCATGCCGGAAGGCACTGTCTTCTACAACGGCCGTCCGCCGCACGGTGCCAAATCCGTGATTCACGATGGTGTCGGCAAGCTCATCGACCACTCGGCCCTGGCGGGCAGCATCGCCACCGCCGACCGGCTGGTCCGCGTGATGTACAAGGAAGCGGCCGTTCCGCTTCCGGATGCCGTGGAGATGATGTCGCTCTCCCCTGCCAAGATGGTCCGTGCGCACCGCAAGGGCTCGATCCGTCTGGGCAAAGACGCCGACTTCGTCCTCTTCGACGACGACATCAACGTCAAGGCCGTCTACACCGCCGGCAAGAAAGTCGAATTGTAAACGTTATCTGGATCTGATCGAGCCGCTGCGGTAGGCGTCGAGAAGCTGATAGAGGTCGTCGATCTGTTCGCGGAGTTCGGCGCCCTGGTCGGTGTCGCGGACGTAGCGGCGGTTTTCTTCGAATTCCAGAACTTTCGTCTCAGACAGGATGTCGAGACCTTCCTTGACGGCGCGCTCGCGCGAGGTGAAGGGCTCGTGCTGGACTAGTTTCAGGCTTTGGGAATTGTAGATCAGCGTGTAGCCCGCGATGCCGGTTTCCGGCTGGTAGGCTTTCGAATAGCCACCGTCGATCATCAGCAGGCGACCCTCCGCGCGGATGGGGCTCTCCCCCTTGAGGGTCTTGACGGGGATGTGTCCGTTGATGATATGGGCGTGATGCAACTCCTTGACCCCGAATTCCTTCAGGATCTTCTCGCAAATGTCGGCGCGCTCTTTCAGCTGCTTGTAGGCACCGCTGTTCTCTGTCCAGGTTTCTTTGTCGGCGATGAAATAGCGCTCGAACGTAGCCATCTTGTCTTTGTCGTAGGTCGGCGCCACGGGACCGCACCACAGATACCACAGGAAATCCTGCCCCGCCTGGCGGCGCGGCGTCTCTTCGCGCGTATAGTAGGCGTTGCGGACCATCTGGTCGATCTTGTCGAAGAGCTTCTTGCCGCTGTAGGATTTGCCCTGGATCATCATCTCGCGGAACGTGCCGTCCGGATTCATCGGCATCGAACCGTGGAACATGAGGTTGGAGTTGCGCACGAGATAGGAAGAGCCGTGTGAGAGGAAGCAGCCGATGTGGCGGCGGAGCTTCTCGCTGGTCTCGAAGCTGCGCGTCACGTTGTCGATGACTTCCTGTTCTTCCGCGGTCAGCCGGTAGGGATCGGCCGGATCGATGGTAGGGAAATGGGTATCCGTCAACGCGTAATCCTTGCCGTTCAAGTGGATGGTTCCCTTCTGGTAATCGATCAGGTGCAGCAGGTTGCGGTCGTCCATCCCGAATTCGGGATTGCGGTCCGTCACGCGTTTCTCCATTTTGAACTGGATGATGGCGATGGCCTTGTGGAGCTTGGCCAGCAGGGCCAGCTGCGACTCGGGGAGTTTTTCGTAGCCGTTCTCCCGCGAGCGGAAAGCCGTGCAGGGATCGTCGGCATAGGTCTCCATCGCAAAGGTCGTCAGCGGCAGCAGGTTGATGCCGTAGCCGTCTTCGAGCGTCGAGAGATTGGCGTAGCGGAAGCACATGCGCAGCACGTTGGCTACGCAGGCCTTGCTGCCCGCCGCTGCACCCATCCAGACCACGTCGTGATTGCCCCATACCATGTCGTAGTTGTGGTAGTTGCAAAGCGTTTCCATGATCAGGTGCGCCCCGGGACCGCGGTCGTAAATGTCGCCCAGGATGTGCAGCGTATCGATCACCAGCCGGTGGATGACGTTGCAGATGGTGGCGATGAAATGGTCGGCGCGCCCCGTGGCGATGATCGTATCGACGATCGACATCATGTAACGGCGCTTGTTCTGGTTATCCTCGATCCACTCGTGGAGCAGCTCCTCAATGATATAGGAATACTCTTTCGGCAGGGCCTTGCGGACCTTCGAGCGGGTGTATTTCGAGGAACAGACGGCCATGACCTGGATGATGCGCATCAGCATGACACGATACCATTCCTGCATCCTGGCGCGGGTGCGGAGCGTGTTGCGGACGACGCGGAGCTTGTCTTCGGGATAATAGATCAGGGTACAGAGCTCCCGGATCTCCGATTCGCTGAGCGTAGCCCCGAACACCATCTCGACTTTTTGCCGGATGACGCCCGAAGCATTGCGGAGCACATGTTCGAAGGCCTCGTTCTCCCCGTGCAGGTCCGTGATGAAATGCTCGGTGCCCTTGGGCAGATTGAGGATGGCTTCGAGGTTGATGATCTCGGTGCAGGCTGTCTGCTCGGAGGGGAAGCTCTTGGCCAGGAGGCGCAGGTATTTCAGGTCGCGTTTCATGCTTGCTTGGCGGGTTTTGCATCGTGCGTGGGCAATTCGTAACGGACTTTTCCGCTGCGCCAGTTGCCATAGATTTCACTGACGCTGCCGGCAGTGATGAAGCCGTCGATCTCGTTGTCTTTCATGAACTTGAAAAGGTCCGCATATTCGTGCTTGGTCAGCAGCACCACGATTTCGATTTTCTCCTCGCCCGTGAAGCCGCCGATCAGGTGGTAGAGGCTGCAGCCGCGCTTCAGTTTGCCGGTGATGAACTGGCGGATGATTTCATGGTCCTTGCTGATGATGCACACTTTCTTGCGCTTGTTGAGCGTATCCGTGAAATAGTCGACCACGATACCGTTAATCCAGGTGCCGATCAGGCCGATGACCACCATGCGGAACGGGTTGATGGCGAAGGCCGAGCAGCAGATCAGGGCACCGGCCACGGTCACCGAAGCGCCGATGTCGAAGTGCAGGTATTTGTTGACAATCTTGGCCAGGATGTCGAGGCCGCCGGTCGAGGCGTTGATCCGGAAGAGGATGGCCTGCGAGATGCTGAGCAGCAGCACGAAGCACAGCAGGTCGAACCAGGGGTCGTTCATCACCGACGTGGCGCCGGGCTCCATCAGGTTTTCATACGGCAGCAGCCACTCCCAGAATTCGAGCAGCGGACCGAGGATCAGGGCGGTATAAACTGTCTTGGCGCCGAATTCGGCACCGATCAGGAGCCAGGCGAGCACCAGCAGCACGGCGTTGATGATCGTCACGATGAGCGACACTTCGGCGCCCGTCAGCTGGGAGATCACGATCGCCAGACCGGATATGCTGCCGATAATCAGGTTGCTCGGCATCAGGAAATAATAGACGGCAGCGGCGCCCACGGCCATGCCCAGGGTCATCACGACCAGTTCTTTCCAGAACTTGCCGGTGGCCAGCGGATGAAGGATCTCTTGGATGGATTTCATGATCGTGTTTTGATTCTATCTTTCAAAATTGCGAAAAATTCTTTGATACTTCAAGTGATTTCTGCTATTTTCGTATTGATTAAACCGAAACCATGAAAAAATACTTCCTGCTTCTTGCCTTCAGCCTGTTTCCGTTGCTGCTGCACGCCCAGTTCGTCGAACGGCTGTATCTTGACATGCGCGGCGCGTTCCACCAGGAGACGACCCACGGGGAATACAGCAGCCAGATGGTGGGAGAATACCTGAACTTTCATCTGATGGGCCACATCACGCCCACCATCGACTACCGCATCCGCCAACGGCTCAACAAGAAAGTCTTCGACGAGAAGAACATGTTCAACGCCACGGATTTCATGTACATCAACTGGCAGGCGACGCCGAAATTCAGCCTCTTGTTCGGCAAGCACGCCGTGCTGATCGGCGGCTACGAGTACGATGCCACACCTATCGACGTGTATTACTACAGCCAGTTCTGCAGCAACCTCTATCAGGGATTTACCTTCGGCGCGTCGGCTGCTTACAAGTTTGCCGCGAACCAGAACCTCGAATTCCAGTTCTGCAACTCGCCGCTGTCACTGGGCATCCAGAACGTCTATGCCTACAACCTGGCCTGGCGCGGGCAGTTCACGCCCTGGTGGCGGACCATCTGGAGCGTCAATTTCGTGGAAGACATGGACAAGCGCATGGTCAACTATATCGCGCTGGGCAACCATTTCGTATTCAGGAACGTGATTTTCGACGTCGACCTGATGAACCGCAGCGGCTTCGGGCAGCAGCAGTTCCTGCTCAGCGACTTTTCGATCATCTCGAAAATCATCTGGAGCGTCGGCAAGTGGAACATCTGCGCCAAGGGCGGCTATGAGAGGAATGATATCCGGAACGTGGACAGCGACGGACGTCCGTACGACCTGGTGATCGCCCCCGGCACGGAATACATTTACTACGGCTGCGGTGTGGAGTGGTTCCCGCTGCGCACCGACAATCTCCGCTTCCACGCCGTCTATTACCGCGACAATGCGGAGCACCGCAACAACTATGACATCGGCTTCACCTGGCGGGTGGATGTTATCAGAAAATGATTAACTTTGTAAGAAATACTCCCCATTCCATGTTTACAGAGAAAGATTTGCAGCAAATTGCAGCGCGGGGCACGGAACTCCGCCGCATCGAAGAACAGATTTCCCATTTCAAGCAGGGTTTCCCCTGGATGAAGATCGTGGCTGCAGCCACCCCCGCCCGCGGCATCCGCGTGCTGGATGCCAACGCGGCCGCAGCGGCAGCNNGCTTCCCGCATGTTCAAAGACCAATTCGCCGCCCTCGACAAACTGGAAGCGGGAGAAGACCTGTCCGCCGATGCGCCCGGCAGCAAGCTGGCCGCCCATATCAAGGAATTCGCCTTCTATACGCCCGAACTCTTCGGCGAACCGGAAGACAGCGCGCAGTACCGGCGCGAAACCTTGCGCAAACTTCTTAAATCCGACGGCCTTGCCTATGGCGACAAGCCCAAGGGCGTGCTGAAATTCCACCGCTATCCCGACGAAGTGCGCACCGCCATCGCCGAGCATCTGGTAGAAGCCCAAGCCTATATGCGCAACGGCAACGTCTGTTCGCTGGTGGTGACCATCTCGCCCGAACACCGCGCCCTCTTTGAAGAAGCGGTCGCCGACGTCGTTCCCGAATTTGAGCGCCGCTATGGTGTCAAATACGACATCACCTTTACCTATCAGGACAAGGCCACCGACACCATCGCTGTGGATGCTGCGGATGAGCCCTTCCGTACCGCCGACGGTTCGCTGCTGTTCCGTCCGGCCGGCCATGGCGCCCTGATCCACAACCTGAACCAGGTGGAAGCAGAGCTGGTCTCTATCAAGAACATCGACAACGTGGCCCACGAGAAACTGCTCGCCACCACATCGCTGTATAAACAGGTCCTGATGGGAGAAGCCCTGAAGTTGCGCGACCGCATCTTCGACTTCCTGCGCCGGCTGGACGCGCAGCCCGATGCGGCGCTTTGCGACGAGATCGAAGGCTTCCTGGCCGACATGCTCTGCGTGCAACTTCCCAAGGAAACGGACCTGCAGCGCCGCATTGCCCGCCTCCGTGCGAAACTCGACCGGCCCATCCGTGTCTGCGGCATGGTCCGCAACGAAGGCGAACCGGGCGGCGGCCCTTACATTATCGAGGGGAAAGACGGCAGCACCTCGCTCCAGATCCTCGAAAGCGTACAGATCGACAAGAACAATCCCCAGGCCATGGCCGCCATGCAGGGCGCCACGCATTTCAATCCCGTCGACCTGGTGTGCATCCTGCGCAACTACAAAGGAGAGCGCTTCGACCTCGAGCGCTACGTCGATTCCCAGGCCGGTTTCATCAGCTCGAAGAGCTATCAGGGTCGTGAACTCAAGGCCCTGGAGGCACCCGGACTGTGGAACGGCGCCATGAGCGACTGGAACACCATCTTCGTGGAAGTTCCCCTCGAGACCTTCAACCCCGTCAAGACGGTGCTGGACCTGCTGCGCCCAGCCCATCAGTGTTAACTGGGGCGCTGCCCCACCCGAGCCGAAGGCGAGAGCACGACCATCGGGAGTAAACCCTGCCGCTCCGGCCTGCTATTCCACTAGGCCCTCACAACGGCCTCCGCTAGCGGCTGATGCCGCGCTGATAGCGAGCGTGGCATGCAGGTCGCTGACTGTCAGCGCTTTAAATGAAATCGGTTGCGCAATTTTGCGCAACCGATTTTCGTTAAAGCGTTACTATTCAGGCGGTCATCTGGGATTAGCGAAATTATCAGGTGGGATAGGTGTCGATGAAATTTGGAGTAGGTCCAACAAAAGGGTTGACATCTACCCCACTGAAGGGCTAGGATGGCCGATTAATGGGGTAAGTCTGGCACCATTCGTTCAACCTACCCCAACATATGCCTGAACCTACCCCAAAACATGGCCGGACCTACCCCAGCATAACACTAGTCTACCACTCTCCTTTTCCAAAGATCCTCAATTAATCCATTTCTGCTTCGCAGCAAACGTCTAACATCTGCCCACCCGGTTTTGGCGGTGGGTTATCCGTTATCTGCCACGCAAAAACTCAGAACTGAATGTCGAAGCCGAAGGTGAGGCGGAAGTTGCGGTCGCGGTCTTCGCTGCGGTGCGTAATGCGCCAGCATGCGTCGATGCGCAGGACACGCAGGATGTTCGAAAGGCCGAAACCCGCCTCGACATAAGGCGTCTCCAAGGTCTGGAGACCTTCGATAGGAAGGATGCCGGCGCCGCCCGCCCGGTTGGCGGCAGACAAGGTTCCCCACGCCGCCTTGACCGTGATAATCTCCCGCAAGTCCATCTCCTTGACGAGCGGAATCCGCCCCAGGATCAAGCCGTTGAGGTTGTGCTCGTACATGGCGCTGATCCAGCGGTCCGACGCAAATTCATAGTAATCCATGCAGGAGAAAGCCGTCTTGTCGAGGAAAAACGAGCGATTGCCTTCGTGCAGCTTTAGGAAAGGATACGGCACCTCTCCCTGGATAGCGCCTGTTTCCAGATGGATGTTCGAGAAACCGAACGCCCCGGCCGGTACCTTCCAGTCGAAGGTGAAAACGCCCCGGAAGAACTGGCAGTCATCCCCTGTGATTCCCTTGATGCCGGCCGTGAAATCCAGGCCCAGCACCGGATAGCGCGTGAAGATGCGCGCCTTGTGGTAGTGTCCGCGGTTGATGCGCTCCTGCCAGGAAAAACGCGTCGAGAAACGGATCTGGTTGGTCGAAACCGACGGTACCCAGGTACTGTCCGGCCGGTAAAGCGGCACCATCTCGTTGCCGTGGAGCCGGCGCGATTCCAGCGACAGATAGGCGGTGACATTCGGCGAGAGCTCATGCTCATAACTCAGGACCAGGTTCCGCATCAGCGTCTGCTTGTCGCCCGTGCGTCCCGCAAAAAGCGAATTGATCATGTTAGGCTGCGCGATGACAGCTGTCCCCTGCCCCAGTTGCTGATAATCGTAATCGCCCGAGAAACTGAGCTTGCGGGTCACGTCACGCCGGATGAGCCATTCCACCGAACCGCCGCCCTTGATCAGGTGGTCGCGGAAGCCATAGCCCAGCTTGCCCGTCAGACGGACATCCGGATGGAAGTGCTTCGTCGTCCGGAAACCGACACCGACATGCCAGCCTTCCGTCGCATTGTACTTGACTGTCTGCGCCCAAGGGCCATACGCAATCTTCGTATGCTGTCCCTCTACGTAGCCCACGACCAGCGAACGGAAGACCGTGTACCAGGCCCTGTAGGCCGGCTTCTGCTGGATGGTCTCCACCATGTCGTATATGCCCTGTTCCCGCGTCGCCAAAGGCACCGGCCGCGCCGACGCCCATCCCGCGTCGTCCAGTTCAACCGCCGCAGACAGCACCACGGCGTCGGGCTCATCCAGCAAGTTGGATGGAAGCGGCTGATTATCCGGATCGCCGTAATGCAATTCGCGGTTTCCCAGGAACGAGAGGATCTTCGAGCTGTCGCGCACGGCGATGGAGAAGTCGATGAAAAGTTTCTCTTCTTTCGGGAACCAGGCTCCGGATGCCGTCTTCCGGTTCTCCGTATCGATGTTGATGTGCCGGATCCAGTTTACGTTCGCGCCTTTGGAGAGGGCCACGTGCGCGCTGCGGATGCCGAAATCTTCGGCATCGATGTACAGTTCCCCGTCGAGGGTCGGCGAAGTGACGCCCCGTTTGGGATGGAAGCGCAGGCAGTAGCTCTTGCGACCGTCCAGCATGAGGCTGTCGACCAGAAAGTAGTTGTAGAAAGCATGGCCGTAGGCTGCGGCGGGCGAAGGCAGGTCGAGATTGAACAGCGTGATCGTACTCTTGTAGAAATTGGTCTTGAGCAGATAGGACCCGGCATACTGGCGCATGAAGTTGTCCGAATCGATACCGGAGATGCGGTTGGCCAGGATCACCTCTTTTTCCATTTCCGGCTCTTTGGAATGATAGATCTGCGAGAGCGTCTCGGAAATCAGCAGGGGGATGTACGATTCGCCCGTCACGGCGGACGTGTCGCGCCATTTTACCACATCGCCCAACAAACCCTTCAGAAAGGAACGGGTGACCAACCACTCCGCGTGCGTGGCGTCGAGCTCGATCTTGGAATACACGCGCACCGACCAGTCCTTGCCTGATTCGGGATCGTGCTGCGCGCGATGCTCGTCGATCTGCTTGAGGATGGAGCGGATATAGCTGTCATCGGGACGGATGCGGGCTGCGGACAGCAGATCGGCATCGAGTGAGAGTACGAAATTGACTTCGGAAAAAACACCGTAGGAAACGTGGATCGACTGGGATGTATAACCCAGGATCTCGGCGGTCAGCACCAGGGCGGTGCTGTCGTGTGTTTCGATATAGTAGCGTCCGTCTTCATCGGTCGATACGCCGATGCTGGTGCCGTCGAAAAAGATGGAGGCGTATGGGATGGGGCTGCCGTCCGCCGCATCGGTCACCTGGCCACGGACTTTGGTGGTCTGGGCGGTGAGCGCGGTGGAAAGCAGGAGCAGGACCGTGCCGATCGTGATACGGGCGAATCGGATCATTACTGCAAAATTAGCAAATCCTGCTGGAAAAAGCGTAACTTTGTCCTGGTTATGCAGGATCCCCGCTTCACAAATGCCTTATTGGACTGGTACGCCGAATACGGGCGTGACCTTCCCTGGCGCCGTACGCGGGATCCCTACGCCATCTGGTTGAGCGAAATCATCCTGCAGCAGACGCGCATTGCGCAGGGGCAGGCCTATTGGGAGCGTTTCATGGAACGATTCCCGACCGTGGAGCTGCTGGCGGCTGCCAGTGAAGACGAAGTGCTGCGGCTTTGGCAGGGGCTCGGCTACTACAGCCGCGGGCGCAATCTGCTGACTGCGGCACGACAGATTGTGGCGCGGGGGTCTTTTCCGGATACGCTGGCGGAGATTCGGGCGCTGAAAGGGGTTGGCGACTATACGGCGGCTGCCATCGGTTCGATTGCTTTCGGCCTTCCGGCTGCGGTCGTGGATGGCAACGTCTATCGCGTCCTGTCGCGTTTCTACGGGATTGCGACGCCTGTGGGCACGACGGCGGCAAAGAATGAATTCACGGCGCTGGCGCAGTCGCTCCTGCCGCAGGACCGGCCTGGCGATTTCAATCAGGCGATGATGGATTTCGGGGCTTTGCAATGCACGCCGGCGTCGCCGCTTTGTCTGACCTGTCCCCTCGCCGCCCGCTGCGAAGCGCTCCGCAGCGGACGCACGGCGCTGCTGCCGGTCAAGAAGCCGGCGGTCCCGGTCAAGACGCGGCTGCTGCATTATGTGCTGATTCGCTGCAAGGGGCAGGTGGCGATGCGTCGTCGGGGGCCTGGCGACATCTGGCAGGGGCTTTGGGAGCCGTATCTGGAAGAAGGCGATTTCAAGGGTTTTCCGGGGATGAAGCTGGTGCGGAAAGAGGTTCGGCATCAGTTGACGCATCGGACGTTGATCGCCGATTTCTATCTTTTGGACTGCGACGAAAAACCCTCTCTCACAGACGATTACATCTGGATACCTAAAGCGGGGCTTGACAAGCTCGCCAAGCCCCGCCTCATAGAAATCCTATTGCAATACATATAGTTGTCCTCTTGCGCTTTCAGCGCGGGTAGTAGGTTGCTTTGAAGACCCTAACCACCCTCGGTTGATAGAGGGAGGGGCCCAAATCTCTGATTTGGGAAGGAGACTCGCTTGCGAGTCGGTCTGAAAAGCAACCTACTACCCGCGCAAAGCGCAAGAGATTATAAAATCGCCTCGGTGTTTTCTTTTTCTATGTCGGGCATGAGACGCCTGACTAGTTTCTTGTCGGAATAGAACCGGGCCAGGATGACACGGACGACGGTGTAGGCCGGGACACCGGCAATCAGGCCGATCGTGCCACCGATACGGCTGGCCATCAGCAGGACGAGGAAGATCTCGAGCGGCCGGGCCTTGATGCTCGTCGAATAGATGAGCGGCTGGAAGACGACGTTGTCGATGAGCTGGGCAAACAGCATCACGGCCCAGACAATCAGGACGAAGGCCCAGATGGGCACGTCCAGGCCCGCACCCGTACCATATTTCAGCACGATGCAGAGCAAGATGCCGATCACATAACCCACGAGCGGACCCACATACGGAATGACATTGAGCAGGCCGGCGATGAACGCGATGCCCAGCGCATAGCCCGGACCGATCCGGACCACGCACCAGAGACCCAGGAAGTCCAATAAGATCACGCCGAAAACCTCGATGATCAAACCGATGAAATAGCGGGAAAGCAAGTGGGTAATATCGATGATGGTCGATTTGACAGAAAGTTCATTCTTGTCGGGAACGAACGAACAGATGATCTTGCTGAAAAGATTTTCATCCTTGATGAAGAAGAAAGAGATGAACACCACCGCAAAGGCCGCCACACCAAAGGCAGAGGCCACCGACGCCACTGACCCCACGACGGAGGAGACATTCGAGAAGTTCATCACTTCCTTGATCTTGCTGAGCAGCAACGACACCAGGTTGAAATCCCTCCCCAACGAAGGGAAAAGCCCGATGGCCCATTCGTTGACCCGGTCGAGCAGGCTGTCGTACGGAATGTCCTTCCCGTTCATGATCTGCGCGTCGCGCACGATGTTGGCGACGATAGGGATCAACTGCGTGATAAAGAGCAACACCGCGAGAATGATGATGACGATGCTGACAACCGCCAGAAAGCCGTCGGACATCGATTTGCCCCGGATCTTGATCTTGCGCAGCAGTCGCATCAGCGGATGCCCGATGAGCGAAACGACAAAAGCGATGACCACATAGATCAGCACACTGCGGAAATACCAGCAGAAAAAGCCGATGATGGCGATAATGCAGAGTCTGTAGAGAAGGCCGGTCAGCCGGTCGAGATTGTTTTCTTTTTCCATGAGACAAAAATAACGAATATTTTGCAAAAAGCCTTGCAGGTCCAAAATTAATCCGTATATTTGCAACCAGAAATGGGGTATTAGCTCAGTTGGTAGAGCGTTTGAATGGCATTCAAAAGGTCAGGAGTCCGATTCTCCTATACTCCACAAAAAATAGCAGGCCAAGCCTGCTATTTTTTTTTGGAGTATGCGCGCAGCAGGCAGCGCGCTTCCATACGGGGGGCAAAGCCCCCCAAACCCCCTCGCGCGTTCAGCGCGAACTAATCTTTGATTTCATTTAAGTACATCACATGCACCAGCGCCGGAGAGGCGTGGAAGTCTTGGGGATTGGTGCCCAGTTCACCCTGGGGGATGGGTTCGCCGAGACGTTCGAAGAGGCGGACCCAGTACGATGGATACTCCCCTTCCTTGTTCTTGAAATTCATTGGAACGGGCACGAACCACTGATGGCCGTCAGCATCGACATAGGCATCGGAAATCAACTCCGTGCAATAGTGCCGCCCGTTGAAAGTCTTGAAAAAGCTGTCATAGGGCTCGCCGAGGAATTCCTTGGCCTGCTCGACATAGGCAGCCGCGTTGCCGTTGTCTTTGAGACGCATGACCTCGAAGGTGGCAGTGCCGCCGCGGTGCAGGATAAAGTCGCTGAACAACGTGTCGAGCGGATGGCGGTCCACGCCACGAGCAAGCGTTGCATCGATTACCCAGACAGCGTCGTTTTCATCCACTTCCAGGATGGCGGCATGGATGAAATTGATCGTATCACCGCTTGAGGTGGCGTCCGCAATAGCCTGTGCCATATCGCCATCCCCATAGTTCATCGGAATACCGACAAAGAGCAGGTCGCCCGTTTCCACGCGGGGTTCCGCAACGGCAGGTTCCTGCGTTTTCTTACAGGAAAACCCTGCCAGCAACACCAGCACCAGCAGGGTTATTCTCGACAGATTCTTCATCTATTTGGCCGGACTGAAGTCTTCTTTGCCAACGCCGCAGAGCGGACATACCCAGTCGGCGGGAAGATTCTCGAACGGGGTGCCGGGGGCTACGCCATTGTC
>LXOW01075057.1_pt1 | contig 18983 bp, 19 predicted proteins | sample 1368591 | NCBI WGS metagenome assembly LXOW01 (sample SAMN04884650, study PRJNA319009) | bovine gut metagenome | isolation source: Cow rumen | host: Bos taurus | place: Italy: Legnaro (PD) | collected 2014-07-09
CCCATGACGGTTTCCCAGATGTAGTTCATCGTTTCGGTTTGGCAGATATAGAAATCGGAAAGTGTTCCGCTGACGGTTTTCTGTTCGCCGGTACGCTCGTAGACGAGCTCGTAGTTGCCGCCCTTCACTTCAACCATCGGGAGGTAATAGCCGACAGTACCGTTGCTCACAGCGAAGGTAAGGACATTGTCGGGCCGAGTGGGTTCCACGAGGTTTTCTTCGTTGAAGTCATCCACGAGGACGAGCCGCAGGCCGCGGTTGATATAGGATTGGTGCATTGCCAGCCATGTGTGGTAGGCCGTTTCGAGCCCCGTTTGTTTAGTGCCGTAGCTGCCGCCGCGGGTGACGCGGTAGTTGTTGTTGGCGTTGCAGACGTAGTTGAAACCTTGGTTGAGCGTGAGCTTGTCGAAGTAAACGAAGTTGTCGCGGGTCCATTCCCAAACGTTGCCGGTCATGTCGTAGAGGCCGAGCTCATTGGGTTGCTTCAGGCCGACGGGGTGGGTTGTGCCGTCCGAGTTGTCGGCGTACCAGGCCACTTCGTCCAGTGTGTTGGATCCGGAATAGATGTAGCCCATCGACTTTTGTCCGCCGCGGGCTGCATACTCCCATTGGGCTTCGGTGGGCAGCGCGAAACGCTTGCCGGCGGGCAGCTGGTCGGCGCACATCGTGTTCAGCTTGTCGATGAAGCCGCCTTCCTTGACGATGTCGTAGTAGTTCACATTGCTGACGGGGTATGAGTCGCCGTTGTTTGACTGTTCTTCGGGTCTCCATCCCATAACAGCGTTCCAAAGCTTGTTGGTCACCTCGACGGGACAAATGTAAAAGTCGGAGAGCGTTCCCGTGACGGTCGCCTCTTGGTTGTCGTACATATACTTCATCGAGTAATTCCCACCTTTCACTTTTTTCATAATGAACTCATTGGTGGAATTATTCACCCTGAAGGTGAGCGTCTCTGCGCCCCACGGGTTGTTATTTGAATTCTCCTTCTTGCAGCTGGTGAGGGTAGCGACACTTAAGATGATGGTGGCGACAAGCGTCCAGAACTTTATTCTATTCATTGTTTTTTTTGTTTTATGTTTATTTCTTCATTATTTGTCAATGTATACAATGCGATACTTCTTTGTTACGAGGCCGATTATGGAGGCGTGATCGATGGTTAGGATTTGGTTTTTGTGTAATGCCTTGTAAAGGGCACAATTTAGGTGCAAAGATACGAAATATTTTCAAATCAGCAAAAAAGGATAGTTGTGACAGTTGAAACTAATCAATATTTTTTTGTACTTTTGCAGCCACAAATGGAGGACCGCGAGATATACTATGTGGATGTGCTGTTGCCGCTGCATCTTCCTGAGTGCTACACTTATAGGGTGCCTCGGGAATACAACGGACAGGTGCATGTTGGGAGTCGGGTGGTGGTGCAATTTGGCCGCCAGCGGCTCTATTCCGCCCTCGTCCGCCGGCGGCATACCCAGGCGCCCGCCTGGCGCTGCAAATATATTTTGTCGGTGCTGGATGAGGAGCCTGTGGTGACGGAACGCCAGATGGAGTTCTGGGAATGGATGGCCCGCTATTATATGTGCTATCCCGGCGACGTGATGGCCGCCGCCTTGCCCGCCGGCATGAAGTTGGCCAGCGAGAGCGCCGTCACCATCCATCCCGATTTCGACGGCGAGCTGTCGCGCCTCTCGCAGCAGGAGCAGCAGGTGCTGAACCTCCTCACGTCCCACCCTTTGATGCGGGTACTCGATATCGGTCGTGCTATTGGTGTGCAGAAGATTATGCCGCTGATACGTACTATGATAGAGCGGCAGATTGTGGTGATGGATGAGGAGCTGAAGGAGCGTGTGGTGCCGAAGAAGAGTACGTATGTTCTTCTTAATGAAGAATTAAGAACGAAGGATGAAGAATTGCAATCAGTATTCGACGAGTTGGAGCGTAAGAAGCGGGTGAAGCAGGTGGAGGTGCTGATGCAGTTTATGCAGCTGTCGAAGATGGGTAAGGAGGCTGTGCCCAAACGTGAGCTGCCGCAGGGTTCCGCCCTGCAGACGCTGGTTAAGAACGGCATACTGGCCCTCGAGGAGCGTGTGGAAAGCAGGCTGAAGGACTACAACGACAGTGAACTGGTTGACCCTGCCACCATAGCGCTCAACGACGAACAGCAGCAGGCGTTTGATTGCTTGAAAGTGCAATCAGACAATCAGATAATCAGACAATCAGATAATCAGACATATCTCCTTCACGGTGTCACCTCCAGCGGTAAGACGGAGATTTATATCAAGCTGATCGACGAGGTGGTGCGCGAAGGCAGGCAGGCGTTGCTGCTGCTGCCCGAGATTGCACTTACGTCGCAGGTGATCAACCGTCTGAGACGTTATTTCGGCGATAAGGTGGGTGTCTACCATTCGCGTTTTTCGGTAAGTCAGCGCGTGGAGGTGTGGCGTCGCACTCTGAGCGAGGGCCCCGACCGCTTTCAGGTGCTGCTGGGTGCCCGCAGCGCCCTGATGTTGCCTTTCAAAGACCTGGCGCTTATCATTGTAGACGAGGAGCACGACTCCAGCTACAAGCAGCAGGAGCCGCCGCCCCGCTATCAAGCACGCGATGCGGCCGTATACCTCGGCAATCTCTGGAAAGCCCGCGTGGTGCTAGGTTCGGCAACTCCCAGTATCGAGAGTTATCACAACGTGCAAGAAGGGAAATACCGGTTGGCGACCCTCACGCGGCGCTATGGCGGTTTCAGTTTGCCGCGGGTTACGGTGGTAGATATGCGGGAAGCCTTCAAGAACAAGGAGATGCATGGCCACTTCTCCTCTACCCTACTCCGTGCTATTGAGGAAGCCTTGAAGGATGGCAAACAGGCGATTCTGTTTCAGAACCGGCGTGGATTCTCTCTGCGGCTCGAGTGCGACGACTGCCATCATGTGCCGCAGTGTGTGCATTGCGATGTGTCGCTGGTATATCACAAAGATACCAACAGTTTGCGTTGCCACTACTGTGGCTACAGCATTCCCGTGCCGACGGAGTGTCCTGCCTGCCATTCCACCCGTCTGCGTATGGCCGGTGTGGGCACAGAACGCATAGAGGAAGACCTTCAGATCATGTTCCCGCAGGCGCGGGTGGCCCGTATGGACTTGGACAGCACGCTGCAGAAGAACCGGCACCTGGAGCTGCTCAACGATTTCCAAGACCGCCGTATCGATATACTGGTGGGTACCCAGATGGTTACGAAGGGGCTTGACTTTGAGCATGTGTCGGTGGTGGGTATAGTCAACGCCGACAATATCATCAACTACCCCGACTTCCGCAGTTTTGAGCGGGCCTACCAGTTGCTGACTCAGGTGAGCGGTCGTGCCGGCCGTCATGGTGCCGACGGGCAGGTCATCATCCAGACTTTCAACCCTGAGCATCCGGTGCTTTCTGCAGTGGAGAGTAAGAGGGATGCCAGTGGCATCCCGGGCAGAGCCGGTGAGGGGGCGGAGTGGAGAATGGAAAATGAGGCTTCCTTCTACGAGAAGCAGCTGCAGGAGCGGCGGGTGTTTCGCTATCCCCCTTATTACCGTCTGATAGGCTTCACCCTGAAGCACCGCGACGCCAATCTGCTGAATACTGCCGCCGACTGGCTGGCGGCTCAACTTCGTACCACCTTCGGCAACCGTGTGATGGGGCCGGAATATCCCCTCGTTAGTCGCATCAGGGCTTTGTATATCAAGAATATAACCGTTCGTTTTGAGAAGAGCGAAGCCATCGCCGACGCCAAACGTGTGATGATGCAGATGGCCGACGACTTGATGAAGCAGGAAGGTTGGAGCGGCGTAAGCGTCCATTTCGACGTTGACCCGTATTAATAGGTGAAAGGTAGGCTGTAAGTTTTAAGCTATAAGCTGTAAGTGAAGGTGGGTAATTGGCCTGCGCGGAAGGTGGTGGTGGATTAAGCAAGAAAAAGTACCAGGAAGGGTGCTTTTTTTGTTTATAGATTGGAAAAAAGTAGTATCTTTGCAGTCCGAAAGAGAGATTAGGATTACAGACATATGTCTGTGAATCAATAGGATTGGGCAAGTCTTATACGACCAGCTCCCATTGAATCCCCCAGGGTAGGAATACAGCAAGGGTGTTTGGNNATATATAGCAGTGGTATTGGGAGTGGCCATATGGTCACTGATGACGCTGGTGGGACGCAGTTTTTCCGCCGCCTCGATGCGTGCTATCACTGTCTTTGGCGGTGCTTTCCTGTTGGCAGTGTGCTTCCTTGATCTGGTACCCGAAATGGCGGAAGGTAATACTCTCCTACCCTTTGTGGCGGTGCTTGTGGGCTTCCTTGTCCAGCAACTGCTCGAAACGCTCTCTTCTCATGCGGAACACGGTCATATTGAGGGTTCTACGGCCGTCGCTGGCCTGATGATGGGACTCAGTCTGCATGCTTTCCTCGAAGGAATGCCATTGGTGGCGATGGATGGAGAAGTCAATCGAGGCTTGCTCTATGGCATTTTGCTCCACAATATCCCCGTAGCGTTGATACTGGTGGGATTGATGACCAGTCGTGGTTACGGTTTCGCCCGTGTGTTGATATTGCTGGTGCTTTTCGGCATCATGTCGCCGTTAGGATCGCTATTTAATCTCTATATCCTGCAGCCACAAGAAGACACTCAACGGGTGGTATTGGGATTGGTGGTCGGCGTACTGCTTCACGTGAGCAGCAGCATACTTTTCGATCACAAGCAACATAATTCTCCGTGGCTTAATATCGGAGGTGCCCTTGCGGCATTTGTGTTGGCTTACTTTATTGTATAGATTATGACAAACCAAGAACAGATAAAAGACCTCATCTCGCGCAAGGACGCGCTGAAGAAATTCCTCGATATCGAGAAGACCGCGGCATGGATTGCCGAAGAGGAGAAGAAAACCGAAGCCCCCGACTTCTGGAACGACCCCAAAGAGGCCCAGAAAGTCGTTAAGGGTATCAACGCTAAAAAGAGTTGGGTGACGGCCTACAAAGACGTGGAGGAGAGTTGTGGCGACCTTGAGGTGATGGGTGAGTTCTTCGAGAGCGGCGACGCCAGCGAGGAGGAGCTGATGGCGCAGATTGCCACCACGCAGAAGAAAGTCGAGGAGCTGGAATTCAAGAATATGCTGCGCTCCGACAGCGACCGACTGGATGCTGTGCTTAGCATCAATGCCGGTGCCGGCGGTGTGGAGGCTCAGGACTGGGCCGAGATGCTGATGCGTATGTATATCCGCTATGCCGAAACACACGGATATAAAGTGGTTATATCCAACTCGCTCGACGGCGATGGTGCCGGTATCAAGAGCTGCACATTGCAGATCGAAGGCGACTTCGCCTATGGTTACCTGAAGAGTGAAACCGGTGTGCACCGTCTGGTGCGCGTCTCCCCTTTCAACGCTCAAGGTAAGCGTATGACCAGCTTCACAAGTGTCAGTGTTACACCACTTGTAGATGATTCTATTGAAGTGGTGGTTGATATGTCGAAACTATCGTGGGATACATTCCGCAGCGGCGGTGCCGGCGGACAAAATGTCAACAAGGTGGAGAGCGGTGTGCGTCTACGCTACCAATACAAAGACCCCTATACCGGCGAGGAGGAAGAGATTCTCATCGAGAACACCGAGACGCGCGACCAGCCCAAAAACAAGGAGAATGCCATGCGCCTGCTGCGCTCACAGCTCTATGACCGCGAGTTGAAGCACCGCATGGAGGAGAAAGACAAAATCAAGGCCTCACAGAAGAAGATTGAGTGGGGCAGCCAGATACGCTCCTACGTGATGGACGACCGTCGTGTGAAAGACCACCGCACCAACTACCAGACTTCCGATGTGGCGGGGGTTCTGGACGGCAAACTCGACGAATTCATCAAGGCCTATCTGATGGAGTTCGGAGCGCAGTAGACGATAATGAAACAAGGATACAAAGAAAAAGGGATGTCCTTATTAGGGCATCCCTTAATGATTACTGCTTGACGGTTGTCTATTCAACCACCTCAGCCATTACGGTTGAGCCGCGATAGGCGGGGCAGGTATGGTGGGTGCAACTGGCTGCGACAAGTGTCAGCACCACCACGGCGATGAGGGTTAAAGCTTTCCTTTTCATATTATAAACCTATTTTTTCGTTGACTATCTTCAGAATCTCGGCTTCCTGCTTGATGGCCTCGTCCTCGATGGCTTGGGCACGGGCCAGGATGTCGGCCTTGAAGGCCTCGTCCTTGAGCGAGGAGGCGTTGATCTTCACGTTGAGGTGGGCACCCATGACGGCGCTGCGGGCGGCAAGAGAGCCAACGCCGCCGTCGGTGACGCTGTTGGGGTTACCCCACTCCACCATAGCGCGGCAAACCTCGAAGGCTTCGAGCGAGCGCTGCATGGTGCGGAACGGCACCTCGGTGGCGAACTTGGTGGCCTCCTGGATAGCCTCGCTGCGGGCAGCCTTTTCTTCGTCGGTCTTCTTAGGCAAGCCGAAAGCATCCATAATCTTGTTGAAAGCGGCGGTATCCTCGTCGACGAGGTGCAACAGTTCATCCTTTAGTGCCTGACCCTTGACGGCCACATCGCTGAATTTCTCCCACTCATCGTCGTAGGCGGCCTTGCCGCCGGTGAGGTTGGCTACCATGGTGCCGAGGGAGGCTGCGAGAGCACCCATGTAGGCGCTGACGCTGCCGCCGCCAGGGGCGGGACTCTCGCTGGCGGTCTCGTCGCAGAAACCGCGGCAAGTGAGGTCGACAAGTTTCTTCTTGCTGTGGTCCTCAATGAGGTATTCGATCACTTTCTCTTTGGGGTCGAAAGGCTTGAGATCGTCAAGACCCATGCTCTTGATGGCTACCTTCATGATCTCTTCTTCGCTGACGCCGAGGGAGCGCTGCTGTTTGGCCAGATAGTACTTGCCGGCATCGATGAGGACGCTCTTGGGGATGAGGCCCACTATCTCGCAGCCGGTGACGCGCAGGCCGCGGTTGGCGGCGCAGCGGCACACCTCGTCGAAGCAGAGGTGCACGGGAGCCACCTTGATGGAGGTGATATTCATAGAGACCTGGGCGATGCCATAGTCCTCGATGTACCAGCCGATGGCTTTGGTGCCTTTCAGGGTGCCGGGGATCATGATGGTCTTGCCGTTCTCGTCCTTGATGGGTTTGCCGCTGGGTTTGCCACCTTCGCGTTTCGGACGACCTTTCTCACGCACATCGAAAGCTATGGCGTTGGCACGACGGGTGCTGGTAGTGTTGAGGTTGTAGTTGATAGCCACGAGGAAGTCGCGAGCTCCCACCTGGGTGGCGCCGGTATGGGCGGTGTGGTCGTTCCATGCGTTGGGACCGAAGTCAGGCTTCCACTGCTCGGTGCCGAGACGGCTGCTGAGGCTCTCGTATTCGCCAGTGCGGCAGTAGGCCAGGTTGCGGCGTTCGGGGATGAAGGCGGCATTCTCATAGCAGTAGATGGGAATCTGCAGCTCCTCACCGAGGCGCTTGCCCAGCTTGTGGGCGTACTCAACAACCTCTTCCATGGTGATATTGCTCACAGGGATGAGGGGGCATACGTCGGTGGCACCCTGACGGGGGTGGGCACCGTGGTGCTGGGTCATATCGATAAGCTCGGCAGCTTTCTTGACCACCTGGTAGGCGGCTTCGAGCACGGGCTCGGGCTCACCCACAAAGGTAATGACGGTGCGGTTAGTGGTCTGGCCGGGGTCGACATCGAGGAGTTTCACCCCTTCGACCTTCTCTATCTCGGCAGTGACCTGATTGATGATATCCATGTTGCGGCCTTCACTGATATTCGGCACGCATTCAATAAGTTGTTTCATTTTGTATAGTTTTATTTGATGGTGCAAATATACAAATTTTTGTTCAGTTCAAAAAAAAAGATGTATATTTGCATTTTCAAATATAGAGATAAAATGCAGGAACTGATAGAGAAAGTGTGGAATGACCGCACATTAATGGAGCGTCCTGAATACCGAGGGGCTGTGGAAGAGGCCATCGCCCGGCTCGACCGCGGCGAGATCAGGGTGGCTGAGCCTACCGCCAACGGTTGGCGAGTCAACGAATGGGTAAAGAAGGCCGTGTTGCTATACTTTCCATTGCGTGGTATGCAAACTTTTGAAGCAGGGCCTATGGAATACTGGGACAAGATTCCTCTCAAGCACGGACATGCCGACCGTGGTGTGCGAGTGGTGCCGCCGGCGGTGGCCCGTTACGGCAGTTATCTGGCTCCTACTGCGGTGATGATGCCTAGCTATGTAAACATTGGCGCATACGTCGATGCCGGCACGATGGTCGACACATGGGCTACGGTGGGCAGTTGTGCTCAGATCGGCAAGCAAGTGCATCTGAGTGGCGGCGTGGGTATCGGCGGTGTGCTGGAACCCGTTCAGGCAGCCCCTGTCATCATCGAAGACCATTGCTTTGTCGGCAGTCGTTGCATTATAGTTGAAGGGGTGCATGTAGAGAGAGAAGCAGTGCTGGGTGCTGGTACTGTGCTGACTGCCAGCACTAAGATTATTGACGTCTCAGGAGAGGAGCCGGTGACTTATATCGGACGAGTGCCGGAAAGGAGTGTTGTCATCCCCGGAAGTTACACCAAGCATTTCCCTGCTGGCGAATATAACGTGGGATGTGCCCTCATCATTGGAAAACGTAAAGAATCAACCGACAAAAAAACATCATTAAATGAAGCATTACGCCTTTTCTAAGTTGCTGGTAGCGGGATTACTCCTGCTTTGCGTCTCCTGCGTAAAACATGATGAACTGAGTTTTTCGGGCACTATGATAGGTGTGCTCAACTGCAGTGCCTCCTTTACCGATATGAATGCCGGCTATCTGGTACAACTTGAGACTCCTTCGGATATTGGCAAACAGATTACCACCTCGTCAGGCGAAGTGCTGGAGAATATCATCGTACTCTATGAGGCACCACGCATCATCCAGGCACCTACCCATATCCATGGGAAATTCTATATCGACAACAAGTATTCCCGAGTGTCGGGTTGTGTGCAGTGGGACAATGAGGAAATCAACAATCTGCCTCAAGGGGTCTTTACCGAGATGATTGTTGATTAAAAAGTGAATAAATAGCACTTTCCATTTCGTTCCAATAAAGGAAATAGTAGTATTTTTGCACTCTGAATCAGAACAAAATAAAACAGTAATAACATGAAATTTATCGTCAATAGTCAACAGCTTCTCAGGCAGTTGCAGTCGCTCAGCGGTGTGCTCACGAGCAACAACACCATGCCCATCATCAATTGCTTCCACCTCCATCTGGAGGATGGTAACCTCACCCTTAAGACCACCGACCTCAGCACCACGCTGGTGGCCCGTATGCCGGTTGAGACCGCCCGCATGGATGCCGCCGAGGAGGTTGCTATCCCTTCGAAGATGCTGCTCGACATATTGAAGACCTTCGACGATGTGCCCTTGACTTTCGATATCAACCAGAGCAACTTCTCCATTGTCATCTCGTCGGGGCAAGGTCAGTATAGTCTGGCCGGTATGGATGCTGCCACCTACCCCACCATGCCCACGTCGGAGAAAACCAATAGTGTGGTGATTGGCATCAATGCACTGGTGGATGCCATCAACAAAACCGTCTTTGCCACCAGCAACGACGAGATGCACCAGCAGATGAGCGGTATCTTCTGCGAGATGACTCCCGACGGTATCACTTTCGTGGCCACCGACGCCCACAAGTTGGTGCGCTATCGTCGCAAAGACGTGACCAGCAGCGAGAGCACTAATTTCATCTTGCCCAAGAAGCCTATCATCATCGTCAAGAATGTGTTGGCCGCCCGTAAGGAAGACGGTGAGGTGAATATCGAGTACAACAACACCAACCTCTTTATCACTTTCGATAATTTCTATATTGTCTGCCGTTTGGTCGACGGTCGCTATCCCAACTATGAGGCCGCCATACCGAAGGACAACCCCAACAAGCTGGTTATCGACCGTCTGTCGTTCCTCAATACGCTGAAACGTGTCAGCATCTTTGCCAGTGAAGCCACCCGTCAGGTGCGCTTGTCGATTGGTGCCGACAAGATGGAGATTTCAGCCGAGGACGCCGAGTTCTTCAACAAGGCCAACGAGACTATCCCCTGTCAGTATGAGGGTGACCCGATGGACATCGGTTTCAACGCCAAGTTCCTCACCGAGATGATTAGCAACCTCGACAGTGAGCAGGTGCTCATCGAACTGTCGCATCCCTCGCGCGCGGGTATCATTTTCCCCTATTACACTGAGGAGAATGCCGAGAAGAGCGACGACATACTGATGCTCGTCATGCCCGTGATGTTGGCCAATTAAGAGTTTAGAGTTAAAAGATAAGAGTTAAAAGTTGAAGAATAAAGTAAATCTCTGGGGAACTCATGGCACTACGGTGCTGGGCATCACGCTGGTGCTGTTTATGCTCGGCCTGCTGCTCTCCATAGAGTACCATTCCTATCGCCTGACCCACGACGCGCAGGAACGCATCACCTACAAGGTGGACCTCTCGCCCGACGTGAGCGACTCGCTGGCGCTGGCCAACAAGGCGCTGGTGGAGCAGATGCCCTATATTAAGCATGTGGACTATATCTCGAAGCAGAAAGCCGCCGAGATATTCACCGAAGACCTCGGCGAGGACTTTGTGGGCTTCATCGGTTACAACCCCCTGTATCCCTCGCTGATGGTCAATTTCAGAGTGGACCTGCTGCCAGACAATAGCACCGACGAACTGGATCGCTTCTGCGAGGAAGTGTCACAACTGGAAGGTGTCACTGGCGTGGCCTATCAGGAGAATGTGGTGGGCGAACTGCGTGAGGTGTTCTACAAACTCTCGTGGTTCCTGATTGTCTTTGTGGCGCTTTTGCTCATTATCACCATCGTGCTTATCGCCAGCCTGATACGTATTGCCATCTATTCGCGTCGCGAAGCAATCGGCACCATGCGCATGGTGGGTGCTACGGCGGGTTTCATCTCCCGTCCGTTCCTTTGGCGCAGCGTACTCTACGGTGCCTTGGGTGGTGTTATCGCCTCCGTACTCACGGTTCTCACACTGTGGGTTTTCGGCAACCAGTTTGAGATACCCCTCATCGCCTCCGACCACTGGCTGTGGTACGGCGGCATTGCTATGGTCCTCATTGTCGTAGGCATCGTCATCGCCTATCTCGCCACATGGGTGACCGTTAGGAAATATATCTTAAATAGTAAACAATAAACCGTAAATAATTATGGATAATAAGGAAGGAAAGGGCTACTTTGAGATGGCCTTCGGAAAAATCAACTATATCCTTATGGTCGTCGGCCTCGTAGTGCTGGCTTTGGGTTACATCTTGCTCACCGGTGGTGGCAGCGACGACCCCAATGTGTTCAATCCCGCCATGTTCGACTCCCGCCGCCTTGTAGTGGCACCCATCCTCATCGTGCTGGGCTTCGTAGTGGAAATTGTGGCCATCATGTATAAGAAGAAGTAAGACATGGAATGGTTTGAAGCACTGATTCTTGGTATTGTCCAAGGTCTTACCGAATACCTGCCCGTCAGCTCCAGCGGCCATCTTGCCATCGGTGCCCATCTTTTCGGTCTCAACGGTGAAGAGAACCTCGCCTTCACTGTCGCCGTTCATGTGGCCACAGTGCTCAGCACCTGTGTCATCCTGTGGAAGGAAATCGTGTGGCTCTTCACCGACCTGTTTAAATTCAAGTGGAATGAAGGCACGAAGTATATCGTAAATATCCTCATCTCGATGATTCCTGTGGCCATCGTAGGTTTCTTCTTTAAGGATAAGGTGGAGGAAATCTTCGGCAGCGGACTCCTTGTTGTCGGCATCTGCTTGATGGTCACCGCCGCCCTGCTCGCTTTCAGCTTCTGGGCCAAACCCCGTCAGCGTGAACAGATCTCCCCCTGGCATGCCTTCGTCATCGGCATCGCACAGGCGTTGGCTGTCCTGCCGGGCCTCTCGCGCTCCGGTTCCACCATCGCCACAGGACTGCTGCTGGGCAACAAGAAAGAACGTCTGGCCCAGTTCTCGTTCCTTATGGTCATCCCCCCCATCCTTGGCGAAGCATTGCTGGATGTGAAGGACATGGCCGAGGTGGGCGTCAGCCAAGCTATGGCCGGCCTCCCCACCCTCTCGTTGGCCGTGGGTTTCCTCGCCGCCTTCCTGTTCGGCTGCCTGGCTTGCAAATGGATGATCAACATCGTCAAGAAAGGTAAACTCATCTGGTTCGCCCTCTACTGCGCCGTCGTGGGTTTGGCAACAATCGTTATTCCATTAATCTAGTATCACTAGTATAACTAGTTGAACTAGCTATGATTACTCTTGATCAACTGCAGGCCGGTATCGTCATCCCCGTCGACAAGCCCCGCCAATGGACCTCCTTCCAGGCAGTCAACAAAGTCAAGGCCATAGTTCGCAATACCTATGGCCTTAAAAAATTCAAGATCGGCCATGCGGGGACGTTGGATCCTCTGGCCACGGGCTTGCTGCTCATCTGCGTGGGCAAAGCCACCAAAAGCATCCCGCAGCTGCAGGATGGCGACAAGGTCTACACCGGCACCATGGTCTTCGGTGCCACCACCCCCTGCTTCGACCTCGAACGCCCCATCGACCAATACTACCCTTACGAGCATATCACCCCCGCCTTGCTGGAAAATGCCGTCAGGCAGTTTACCGGCACCATCATGCAGACCCCGCCCCTCTTCAGCGCCGTAAAGGTAGACGGGCGGCGGGCCTACGAGATAGCCAGGAACCAAGAGCCGGAAGAGAAAGAGATAAAAAGCAAGCCGGTAAATGTATACAGCTTCGAGATAACTGACTTCCGTCGGAGCTCAGAAGTCGGAGCTCGGAAGTCGGAGCCCTCCGACCTCATACCTCCGACCTCCGACCTCCGACCTCCGACCTCTCACCTCTACAAAGCGCCCCTCGGCGAGGTCCCCCCCCACCTGCCGCAGGCCGACTTCCATATCCATTGCGGCAAAGGCACCTATATCCGCTCCCTGGCCCGCGACCTCGGCACGGCACTCGGCAGCGGAGCCTTCCTCTTCTCGCTGCGGCGTGAGCGCGTGGGAGAATACACCGTCGACCAAGCCCTTCAGCTCCACGAAGTGGAATCCTATCTGATTGGACAACCGGATAATCGGACAATCGGATAATCCGAAAATCTTGTTTTTTTTTCTCCAAATGAGAAAAAAAGTGTATCTTTGCACCGCAATTTCAATTCAAGTTGTAAGCTGTGAGCTGTAAGTTTTAAGTGGCTGCCGCATCACTTACAGTTTAAAACTTAAAACTTAAAATTTTATAAAAGTATGGAACTCAAAGGTAAAATATCGCAAATCATCGGCGCCGTGGTCGATGTGACCTTCCCCGACGGCGAAAACCTGCCCGACATCTACACCGCCCTCAGCGTCACCCGCCCCGACGGCAAAGAACTCATCCTCGAATGCCAGCAGGATATCGGCGAGAACACCATGCGTTGCATCTCCATGGACTCCACCGACGGCCTTGAGCGCGGCATGGACGTAGTCTCCCTCGGCGGCCCCATCTCTATGCCCGTAGGCGAGAATATCAACGGACGCCTCTTCAACGTCATCGGCGACACCATCGACGGCCTCGCCGCCCCCGAAACCGAGAAGCGCTACTCCATCCACCGCGACCCGCCCAAATTCGAAAACCTCTCCACCAGCCAGGAAATACTCTACACCGGCATCAAAGTCATCGACCTCATCCAGCCCTTCCTCAAAGGCGGCAAAATCGGCCTCTTCGGCGGCGCCGGCGTAGGCAAGACGGTCCTCATACAGGAACTCATCAACAATATCGCCAAGAAATACTCCGGCATGAGCGTCTTTACCGGTGTCGGCGAACGCACCCGCGAGGGCAACGACCTGCTGCGCGAGATGATCGAAGCCGGCGTCATCAAATACGGCGACGAATTCAAGAAAAGCATGGAAGAGGGCAACTGGGACCTCAGCAAAATCGATAAAGAGGCCCTCAAAGACTCCAAGTGCACCATGGTCTTCGGACAGATGAACGAAACCCCCGGCGCCCGTGCCCGCGTCGCCCTCGCAGGCCTCACCCTCGCCGAATACTACCGCGACGGCGACGAGAAGACTGGCGGACGCGACATCCTCCTCTTCATCGACAACATCTTCCGCTTCACCCAGGCCGGCTCCGAAGTGTCGGCCCTGCTCGGCCGCATGCCCTCGGCCGTGGGCTACCAGCCCACCCTCGCCACCGAGATGGGACTCATGCAGGAACGCATCACCTCCACCAAGCGCGGCTCCATCACCTCCGTCCAGGCCGTCTACGTGCCCGCCGACGACCTCACCGACCCCGCTCCCGCCACCACCTTCGCCCACCTCGACGCACAGACCGTCCTCTCGCGCAAAATATCCGAACTCGGCATCTACCCCGCCGTCGACCCCCTCGACTCCACCTCCCGTATCCTCAGCCCCGACATCGTCGGCGAAGAACACTACAACACCGCCCAGCAAGTCAAACAAACCCTCCAGCGCTACAACGAACTGCAGGACATCATCGCCATCCTCGGCATGGAAGAACTCGGCGAACAGGACAAACTCGTCGTCGGCCGCGCACGCCGCATGCAACGCTTCCTCTCCCAGCCCTTCTTCGTCGCCGAAGCCTTCACCGGCCTCGAAGGCAAATTCGTCAACATCGAAGACACCATCAAAGGATTCAAAATGATCCTCGACGGCGAAGTCGACTACCTACCCGAGCAAGCCTTCCTCATGGTCGGCACCATCGAAGAAGCCATCGAAAAAGGCGAAAAAATCTTGGCGGAAACAAAAAATTAAGTAGTTAAGTAGACAGTAGTTAAGTAGTTAAGGCAAATGAAAGTAAAAATCACAAAGCCCGACTCTACGTTGTACGACGGAGAAGCCTCGCTGGTGCAACTGCCCGGCACCGGCGGACGCTTCGAAATACTGCACAACCACGCCCCCATCATATCCTCCCTCACCCAGGGCACCCTCCGCCTCGTCACCGAAACGGGCGAACAAACCTTCCTCATCCGCGGCGGCGTAGTAAAAGGCCAGCAAAACAACATACTCATACTGGTACAGTGAGCTACCACCGGTGGGTCACAATACGTGGGGTCAGCAACAACGACACCCACGTCCAACACAGATTGCTGTCGGAGGAAACACGCTTCAGCCGCTGCATAGTCTCGGTACCCGTCATATAGGAAAAACCAAGCGAAAGGGCCGCATCGGGTAAAATACGGTAGCTCGCCTCCAGCTCGAACTCATGCCCCAAAGTCATCTCCAAATCCGGCAAATGTGACGCCATAGCCAAATAATGATACGAAAGGTCGACGAAACACCTCTCGCCACCCTTTACGGCAGCGCCAACATATGCATTCTGCAATCCGGGTGTAAACCCCGAAAGATAAGTGCTTACATAGAAAAAGTCCATCGCCCCGTAAAACTCATGATGTGAGCCAAAGATAGAACTGAAACCACGGATAACCTCATGCCGAATAACCCCGATGGCTCCATGCGCCGGCACGGCAAAATAAGGATCTCCGCTCAAATAGTCGTATCCCGCACGGAAACCATAGTTTTTTTGCCGGTTTCAGCAACGCCTTGACACTAGCCATCCATGCATCAATCAGCAAGCCGTTCTCTGCATGTCCCATTTGTTTGTAAGCCGACCCTTCGAGGGAAAACGGATCTAGGTTGAACTTCAGGAATCCGCCCACCACCTGCTGCCACTCAATATGCTCATTGACACCCTGCTTGCCCGACTGCATACCGACATTCATGCCGAGCAACGAGAGTGAGAGATGAATTTTTTCGAGTTCACAGTGATACCACGCAGTCTGCATAGACTTGTATGGCAGTGCGCCGTTGGCATAAAAACTACCCCCCTGGTCTCTGTTTTCGGCATTTTGGTTATAGGCTAGGATAAGGTGTGCTTTGTGGACGGGTCCGTCGTAACCCAATCGTAACGCATCGTGGGTGATGCCGGCCATGGCCCAGTCGTTGGCACCAAGGATCCGCTCGTCGTCATAGGCCAGCACCTGTCGGCCCGCCTGGAGAAAGAGGCCGTTGTTTGAACGGAGTTTCCCCCACCCTTCATATAAAATCACCGCCGTATTGCCGGCTTGCCCCCAAATGGCAGAATTCTGGATTGTAGCCTTGCCTGATATGTGCGGGCTTTGGTAGCCAACGTTGATTCTGGTGCGGCCGAGCACGAAATTCGACCAATCGGCATATGACTGGTCCGAGGCCGGAAGGCCGCCACGACGGATCTCACCCTGGGTGAGCAGATGCAGGTCGACAGTCAACATGTTCTTTCCATCAAGGTCCTGCGCCTTGGCGGCAAGGACGGACGAGATGAACAATACAATAAGAATAGTGTATTTGTTTTTCATGATTTATTGTTTTTTTCTCCTAAAACGCACCACCTAATAACGGGAATGCGGTGGAGGATTTCGTATATTACTGGCGATAGGATGAAGACAGCTATGGTGAGAATTAGATAGATGGCCACCGGCGGCAGCTGGGTGTAGAACTTCATCATGTAACCTAGGCTGGCGACGACGAGGTAGTGGACGATATAGAGGCCGAAACTGGAGCGGGTCATATATTGCGCAAAGGCGTTGGTCTTGTCGAACTTGGCCTTGAACCAACCCATCATAGCCAGACACATCAGCCAGCCGTAGAGGCAGTTGAGCGGGGTGCTCATATACTGCGGGATGGTGTTGTTCTGCCCGAAGGTGGTGACGGTGAGGACGGTGCCGGAGATGACGGCGGCGGCCATCAGGGGTATCCAGGCTTTGCCCAGCGTTTCCTGCACCTCGTCTTTCGAAAAGACATAGTAGCCCAGCAGGAAGATGATGAAGTAGAAGACTGGCTTGTAAAGGTTCCACAATCCGTCGGCACTCTCGGGACGCGGATTGAAAATCAACGTCTGCTGGCCTGCCCAGAATAGCACGCCAAGCAACACGAGCGCGACAACAAGTAACCATTCCCGCGTGGCGAACATCTCACAAGGCATGCTGTATTTTACGGAGTGGAATAGCCATCTGACTAGCAGCAGTATCAGTGAAAAGAGCCATAGGTCCTGAATGAACCACAGCGGGCCGATGCCGCTGACAGCCCACATGAAATACTTGAAAGGCTGCGGCACGGCGGCCATCACGTCGGTGCCAGCTACATGGGTATTGAAATAGCCCGTCATCCACTGAAAGACTAGAAGACCGATGGTGGCTGGAACGAGGAGCTTGCGAGTTCTAGCTCCAAACCACTCTTTTGCTGTCTTCCGTTCCAGGGCATAGCGCGCCCCGATGCCTGCCAGAAGGAACATCAACGGCATGAACCAAGGATAGAGCACGTACATCAGCACGTCCTGGTACTGCGGTCCGTCGCCGAAACCGCCCACGCCGCCGAAGACGCCTTTGTTGTTGTAGAAATAGACGACGTGGTAGAGCAGCACCAGCAGTACCGTCACCCAACGGAGATTGTCAATCCAATGTTTTCTCATAGTCTTTCTAGTTTCATTATCTTTACAGGTCGGTCGCTTCCGACTTGCAGTCGGCTGCAGTAGTTGATGTCGCCTGTGTCGCGGAAGCCGCAGTGCTCCATCACTTTGCCGCTGGCAGGGTTGTCGGGGAAGTAGTCAGCCCAGAGGGTGTTGAAACCTTTCTCATGGAAGCAGTAGTCGATGAGCCGGCCCAGGGCTTCGGTGCAGATGCCACGATTCCAGTAGGGGCGCGCCACCCAATAGCCCACCTCGGCGTCGTTTTCACCGATGTCGATGTTGCTCTCTCCGTGGACCATATAGCCCATGCAGCCGATAGCCTCACCGCTCTCCTTCAACTCAATAGCCCACATATGGTCGCTGTGGAAGAGGGTGCGGATAATCTCGAGGCTCTCCTCGACGCTCTTGTGCGGCGGCCAGCCGGCACGCGGCCCCACCTCGGGGTCGGAGGCGTATTTGTACAGCGTTTCCGCATCCTCGTCGCGCCACGGGCGAAAAAGTATTCGTTCGGTTTCCATATTAGTCATGATAATCAGTTTCTTTCCATTCAAATTTGACTGTTTCCGGCACTAAGTATTTGCCTATCTTGTAGTCGATATTGGCTTTGTGAGCCTGGCTGAGCTGGTGGCAGCGGCGCACACGGTACATGCGGCCGTCCTTGATGAAATGGGCACCCGTCTGGTGGAAGCGGAAAGGGACATCCTTCGCCACGCACTGCTCACGGAGCGAGAGCACCCAGTCGTAGTCGCAGGGCCGCGCGTCGACGCCCGACTCGCCCCCTACCGATACCTCCTCTATCGTTTCGTCGAGCCACGGCGTGATGTCCATAGCCGTGAGCAGTGGCGATGCGATGATGGCCTTGTGGCGGATGGGCAGCGAGCGGAAGATGGGCAGGCGGTAGTCGGCCATCGCCTGGTTCTCGACAGTGCAGCCCACGATGACGTTCTCGTAGCCATCACCCCAGTCGTCGGGCACGCACTGTGTGAAGCGGTCGATGCGTTTGGTGAAAAAGAAAAACCAGAGGTCGCTGCGCAGCCGCATCATCTCCCAGCATTCGGGGCGCCACGGGTCGGCGTCCTCGAGAAGGAAGTCGGAGGTGAAACAGGTGAATACCACCTTGCCGCCCGCTATCTTCCACGACTTGTCGCGCTTGCGTTTTATCGGTAGGTTGAAGTTTGCGGTTTTGCGGCACAAGCTGCTGGCAATCTCGCTGCCATACATCTCGTCCTGCCGGTAGACATAGCAGTACTTGCACCCAGGGCTAATCTTGGTGCACCCGTGCCACGGGTTCCAGTCGGCGTATATTTCCCAGTGCTCTGACATGTAGCATTAACGGAATGCCGCTGATTTTATTGCAGCAGTAGAAGAAAGCCAAGGCTAAAAACAGCCTTGGCTTTCGAATCTTTACCGCTCATTCTATCGGTATCTGTATAACCGACAGCCATTTCTCAGGGTCTTTCTGGTTCCAGGCACCATCAATATAGCAAGTGCGATGCTGACCAATCACCTTATAGC